>Ga0126342_10018682_pt1 | contig 11859 bp, 13 predicted proteins | sample Cyp1metagenome_FD_92528 | JGI IMG/M metagenome (GOLD analysis project Ga0126342, IMG submission 92528) | Coral microbial communities from Lord Howe Island, Old Settlement Bay, Australia - Cyphastrea 1 metagenome | ecosystem: Host-associated > Invertebrates > Cnidaria > Coral ... | reverse complement strand
TACCCAAAGCGTACCAAGCGTACCAAGCGCACCAAGCGTACCGTACCAAGCGCACCAAGCGCACCAAGCGTAGCGTACCTATCTTATAGCTGGATATCAAGCACCTATCTTGAACTTAGATAAATTTTTATGGTGATTGTTTGTTTCATCCGATGCAGAACTCCATGTCAAGTTCGCAGGATTCGCCCTTTGGTATCTTCTAAGGCCATTCTGTCAGCGCTTCTGAACGCAGAGAAACTAGATGTGGGGCCAAACCTCACCAGTTTCAAGGAGAAATCCACAGCAGTGGGACCGCCAGATTTGATGAGATTTTTTTCGAGTGCGCGCTTTTTTTGGACTTCGATGTTCCTTTCTGTTCGATCATTTCGATATTTTCATGTGCAGCTTGAAATTGAGATCATTTCAGACATCTTGTGCAAGATATATGCCGTGTATACCATGTGTATTCCGACCCCGTGCCGAGCCGAAGGAGTTCACAATTGGCCTTGACCCGCAAATGAAGGGCTTGGCCATTGGCAACAGCGAGCCCATTCGCAAGGCGCAGATATTACCGGCTACGACTTCTACGACTTTCACAAATTTCAATGGGTAACATCCAGATTGCAACCGATTTCAGCCGATTTCCCTTGTTTTCGAACGTTTCCGAATGTTTCTGAGGAATCCACCTTTCAGAGTCCTACTGTGTCCTACTTAGGTCCTACTTAGGTCCTACTTAGGTCCTACTGAGGTCCTACTTGTACCTGTCTTATTCTTATCTGTCTTTGTTTGTGCTCAGTTTGCGTTTCGGAATCTGGCGCCAGGCTCACAACTCCTTCCGTCAGCAGTCGTCCTTTGAAATTGTGCATGACAAGGCTGCGACGGCTGCGACTGTGAAGTCTGGGGTCTTAAGAATTGAAGAAATGAGATTAAATGAGATTAAATGAGGAACTGATAGGAACTGTGCTTAAGTGTCAATTGCATTCAATTGTGCCAATTGTGTCAGTTGTTCCAATCGTGTTTGAACTCCGTGATCCTTTGGAGATCCAGAAGAATCCTCTTGATGTCGATGTTGATGTCCGGGATGTCCGGGATGTCTGTGTCAGATCGTGCCAGGATGAAAAGGGCGATGCCTTCCACTTTGTTTGTTACATTTGCCATGAAGGAAAGGTCTATGAACTGGATGGTCAGAGCCTCAGCATCCTCCGAGCTGGACACCACCATCCGGCATGCGACAGCACTGTGACAGCACTGTGACAGCACTGTGAGGTCTGAAGGCTGGCCCGGTCTTCATTGCAGATGTGCCAGCCGGCACCAATTGGGCAGACAAGGCGGGGGAAGAACGGGTGCGTGGATGATGTGGGAGTCATTCACAAGAACCTCCAATATTCCAATACACACCCGAAAGTGATCTATGTGAACGTTTTTGAGTCTTGATTTGGTGTCCTCCTGGTGAAGAAACTTGTGATTCTTGGTCCAAAACACTGTTTCCCATGGGTATTATTTACATTTATTTACTCTGTTGCGTATGTTGCGATTCTTATCTCAGCATGGCTGAACTGTTTCAAAGTTTCTTACCTTTTTTCTTACCTTTTGCGACTTCGAGCCGAGTTCTTTGATCCACAGACTTGGGCATCTTGGGGTGCGGGTGAGGCACGTGAAGAACTGCAGAGGCGAATAGAGGCGTGGCATGCTGCGATGTTTCTGGGTTTCTGGTGGGTCAAAGAAAACACTCCAAGACTTGCCATATATTCACGAAATGGGGGGAAGGCATCCCGGGTTTGTCCAAGAATTAGGCACCCCCCAAAATCCACAGGTTTAAGACCACAGTTTCTGGACACAACCATTGCAGTCATTTCATGTCATTTCCATTAACTTTCAATGTATTGATTCATATTCCAGCCATATTTTGCTTCAGAAAACATCAACGACATGACAACGTCGTAACGCCATGGGGGCGGCGAGGCCTACACGCAGAAGACCGCGGCTTCAGGGGCCGAAGGGGCCGAAGGGGCTGCCGAGCCCGTGCCCCGGATCCGATGACGACAACTGCAACAGGAGTTCGTTTTTGAAACACATGGAAACACCAACCGCAGATGTATTAGTTATAACCTATTATAACATGTTATAACTGATATGATATGAATTGATCAGGAAACTATAAACCACATCATAAAGCCATGAAGTCCTGAGAGCTGCTGATTATAATAATTATGAAGTATCATGAAGCCAACAATGACAAAAAATGACAAACATATTTGCTACAAAAGCCTTGCCATCCATCAAAGTCTACATCAAAGTCTACCCAGGCTGCGCTTCAATTTGATGGCCATTGTCGCCAATCGCCTGCACGAGGTGCGGTCCGGTCCCAGCAATCCCAGCGGTCCCAGCGGTCCCAGCGGTCCCAGCGGTTCTCGAAGCTCTGAGAAAAATCAGGCCGAGAAGGACATCGCCAGAGCTCGGTGCGGGCCCGAAACCGGTCGATACGGAGTCGATACCACCAGGAAACGAGATTTCCATCGTTGCTCTTCGTTGCTCTTCGTTGCTCCTTGGATCTCACCGCCGTTTTCAGGTTCTTGCGACATCGCGCCCACATTTCGTTGGTGTCAAGAGATGAGGCATCTTAAAACGGGCTGGCTGTTCAGAGAGGATGTCTTTGAATGGTCTCCATGACTCTCCGTTTGTCTTGCGTGCTGACAGGTTAGTTCCGCGTGTGTTAAAAGTTCACTTTGCTCACCTAGATTCGAAGGGGTCCAGAAAAGTCAAATGAGTTTTCCATAATGAGAAGCTGTTGAAACAAAATCCAGAAACAACATCAAACAACCCATGTGCACTGCAATCTGAGCACTCTGTGCACTAAACTGTGCACCCTGTGCATTCAATAAGTCTACAGCTTGGAGTTAAACTTTACAGCTTGTGATACTGCCCCCTGCGGTGAAACCTGCTGAAACCCGGTGAGACCGGTGTCAGGAAGTGGAGCTGCTGGATGAAGTGGATGATGACGATGCACCCGCAGACATCCCCAGCTTTGAAGATCTCCTGGAAAAAGAGGCCTATCTGCTCTCGTGAAGCATAGATTTGGACCATTTCATGGTAAAAACATGCCAGCAACTGTAGGGGTTGGTTTTCCCACATTTTGTTGGCCACTTTTCCTGTGCTTTTCCGAATGCCATTTGACATGTTTTGACATGTGAAATGTGCAGATCCCCGCTATCAAAGCCATTGTGGAAGACTGCACCAAGAAGATCTCGGAGCTCAGCCCGGTGGTTGAAGTGGCCAGGCAGCAGACGTTTATAGTCATAGTCCCTTTGCAAAGAAAGACAGATTGAGATATATTGAGATGATTAATTTATTGTCCTCGCATGAATTCTCCAGATTGACAGAAGACTTCAAGGGATGAGTATGATGAGTCCATGTTTTTTTCTCCTTCGTGACACCCTTTGTGCCGGTATTTTGGTTCCAAGCAGCTAGTTGTTGCGAGGCAGGAAGACGGGCAAAGATAGGTAAGAGAGGGGGCATGGGTAGGTATAGGTAAAGATATGAAAACAAATTTCCGGGGTAAAAGGATTGAAGTGCCATAACGCGTAGAACAGGGGCCTTGCGCTCTGTTGCACCTTGCACCTGAGGCCGAGCAGAAGAAGCGACAGAAGTGGATGAAGGCATGACCAAGGGGAAAGACCAAGGGGAAAGACTTGGGAGCCGAACTGTGCCAGGAGAACAGCTTGCGGCAAGCTGATCTCGTTCCGTTGGCTCTCTGTGCCATGCGGCACCTGGCTCGAAAGGGTTTCCAGCTCAGCTTGCCATGAACCTCAATGCCGAATTCGTTGCCCATCGTCACTTGTTGAATTCGGTTTAACGGGGGGAACACCAAAAGTAAGCTGATGCCCTGCTTTGTTCTTGACCTCAATGGTTTCTCATACGAAATAAGCATGAGACAGGTGTGTGTGTGTGTTTGTCTGAAAACGTTAACAGAAGCTACGCTGTTTCATTTTTGTTCATGTCAACTGCACAATTGGACCATGCTCAGGCCAATTGGTTGCAGCATTGGAGAAGGGCAAAGAAGTACATCAAAAGCGCATTGAGCCGCCCTTAGTAGATCCTGGTAGGCTCTAGCATCTTGAAACCTCCATGGTGGTGTTTTGACTCCTTCCTTTCCATGACCGAAAAAGCATGGACACGTGGTCATGTGAAATCAGAATGCAGCTCGACCTACTTTTCTGCAATTCCTTCTGTTGATTCTTGGAGCACAATCTAGGTCCCATGTACTGTGGCTTAGGCCGACAAGCAAGCAGCTTCTGCTTGAGCAGAGCAAGAGCGAGAGACGGTCCAAAGAAGTTCGGACCACGCTCCATGCCGTGCCCAAAAGAAGCGTCTCCACATGCACTGCGGCACTGCGTTGGTCACTGAAATGCCGTCAGCCATTCAGCCAGTCAGGGATTCACATTCGTCAAGCAGTCCCCCAATCAGTGAATCAGTGTGACCAAGCGATCCACCTCGTCCGTCAGTCAGGCAGTCAGTCAGGATCCTTCCCTTCCAAGGGCCTTCCTATAAGCCCTCTCCTTTGGAGACTTCCACCACCGCCTTGTGTGCAGGAGTAAATTGCATGTCAGAATCTTTGGAGCGGAATCCGCCGTCAGGGATCAGAATCTCTGACTCTGGATCAGCGTCAGAGATGTATCCTGCATCAGCGTCATGGATCAGCATCGGGATGGTTGTGATGGTCGGGATGGCTGGGATGCTTGGGAGGGTCAGGCCGGTTGGGACGTTCAGGATGGGACGGTCGGGATGGCTGGGACGGAGGACGGTGGGGACGTTTGGGACGGGCTGGCCAGAAGCGTCAGGTTTCCATGGTCCAGGCAGTCACGATCACTGCTACAAGCTGGCCAGCAAGTGAATCAACGCATTTTTTGGATTCTTGCTGATGAGAAAACGTTCGTGGACATGGCCCGGAGCAATGCTCTATTTCAGCGTCCAAATTTGATGAACTACGCGCGCACCAGCCGCTCGGGACCAAAGCGCTAAACATATGAGTCTGAGAGGCGCCAACTGCACATGCCAACGAGCATATGCCAACGAGCATGCAGGCCCGACTGTTACATGCATTTGGGAGATGTTAATCTTGAGCTTGCTACTTTGGACTGGATTCAATGTCTAGTTTCTAGGAGGGTCCCAGTCCTGTTGCATGACGATGTTTTACCATTGTGTTTGTTCTGATCTGTTGATCTTTTTTGGCACGAAGCTTTGCTGATGCCAGGGTTTAAGCCAATGATGTTGGGCCTACACTCCGCAATTTGCGAGGTAGGGTGCAGCACATCGCATAGCGAGACTTTTGAGGCAATTGGGGTCGTGCTGAGGTAGTTTCGCGGCTTTGATGTGCATGGTTCTGCAGGCTTCTTTTGGTGCTGAGATTAGGATTGATGCCAGGGTGACCAATGATGTTGGGCCTATAGCGGGCAACTTGCGAGATAGGGCGCGGGACGTTGGGGCTACAAAGCAGCATTTTTCAGGCATTTGGGGTCATGTTGAAGTAGCTTCGGGGCTTTGATGCAGGTGGTTGAAGTAGTCACCTCCATCTAGTGCTTGTTCTGAACGTTGGGCCTGTATTAGGCAGTTTCGGGAAATTTTCGCAGGCATCTTGAGTCATGGCTTTCTTACCCTTGTTGACCCCTTGGCTGGAGTGAGAGTAGGGGCCTTCGTGTAGGTGCTTGTTCTGACTGGTTTCCTTTGTGCGCAGACCCTGTGTTGATTCCATTATGGGGCCATGGCGGCTCACGCTGGGCCGATGTTGGGCCAGTTCGGAGGTAGTCACCCGGTAGCGGGGACCTTCGGATGGGTGGGGTGGTTGGGATTGTTGGGGCGGTTGACTGGGGCGGTCAGTTGGATTGGTTGGGACGGGAGGGTTGGCACGGGCGGGATGGTTGGGACGGTGTCGGGTTGGGATGGCAAAGATGGTCGGGTTAGCTGCCACGGGGCTGCCCAGTCCCCCACTTCGACCATGTCGATCCTGCCCATTCCGGTCCAACCTACGCCCCCTGCAAGGGTAGCAAATTTGGTTCCGACTGTTCAAATTCGTTGGAGTACCACATCGAGGAAAACGAGAGCCCACAAAGTCACAAAGCGTTGCGATTCCACAATTATTGCAAGTCTCCAGCGCAGGCCGCCTTAGTTTCTTGCAGCAGGTTCTTGCAGAAATGTAAATTTTTGCTCTGCGGGTTTGGAGCGGAACATGTTGACGCTCATGCTGCGGCTCACAGGAACCGTAAGGCCCAGCGACTTCCTCGCCTGAAGCGCTCAAACTTCATGAGTGCTTCTACGGGTCAGTTTGCTCTGCAGGTCAAGTTGATCATGGGCTGCAAGTGTTGCAAAGAGGCAGGCTCATGTGCAAGATCTCGGAATGATCTCGGCTATTGGTGGCCTTGTCCAGCAACTCTTCTCATCTCATGTTGTTCCCGAAATCTCCCGGGAAGGGTTTTTCACAAAGAGCTGCTGCCAATTTCAACTTTTACTTCATCTTCGTGACATACATCATCCACATCGCCCATCAACTGCATCTACATCGCCTACATCATCTACATCATCTACATCATCTACATCATCTACATCATCTACATCATCTACATCATCTACATCATCTACATCATCTACATCATCTACGCAATTTTTCTATCGACTTCATCTAGATAATATACATTATCTACATCATCGTCTACATCATCTACAACATCGACAATCGAGAGCATGTACATCATCTACAGCACCTACAACATCTACATCACCTACATCACTTCTAAAGGTAACTCGTACAAAACCCGTACAATGTCATTTGCTCAAAAGTCGACTTGCAGGTGATCGACGCCTATTTGCGCCCCTACAAACTCCTACAGTGTATTTGCGCAGATGTTGTTGCACAGCAGTTGTTACACAGGCCTTGCTACACAGGAGTCGTTACACAGGAGTCGTTACACAGGAGTTAGCTTGTAGGTGATCAACTTTTGTCTGAACTTCTCTCGTATGGCGGCAGGGGCAGCCAGGCCGCGTCCATCGAAACGTGACGGAGTGCGGGGATCGTGCGTGTCGTCCAAAACTGAGGTAAAATTGTGATTTTAAAAGGCCGGACGCAACCTTTTTGCACGAAATGAGGGCCTAACGTCCAAACCTGAAGTAAAATTGCGATTTTGCAACGTACGCAAAAGCAAAAAATGTTGCAAAAGGGTGATGTTCCAAAGTTAGACACAACACTTTCACAAAAAGTGATCGTCGAACGCAAAAAACTGAAGTAAACTTGCGATGTTCCAACGCCACACGCAACCCTTGCGCGCGAATTTATGGTCGAATGTCAAAAACTGCAGCAAAATTGCGATGTTCCAACGTCGGATGCATCCTTTGCACGCATCAAAAGCTGCGGTAAATTTGCGATTTTGAAGCATGTAAAAGCTGCTCTGTTTTTGTGTGTAAAGATTTTTTTGTGAAAGAGATTCTGTATGTAAAAAACCTTTGTGTGTACAAGCTCCTCTATGTAAAAGCTTCTGTGCGTAAAGGCGTCTGTGTGCAAAAGCTCCTCTGTGCAAAAGCTTCTCTGTGCAAAAGCCTTTGTGTGTGAAATTTTCACTGTGTAAAAGCTGCTGTGCGAAAGGCTTCTGTGTGTGAAAGTATCTGCGCGTGCAAGCTTGTATGTGTAAAGGCTCCTGTGAAAAAAGCTTCTGTGTGTAAACGTTTAACAAGAAACTACCACTACAATTGCAACTGTAGATACAACTGCGAAAACTACAGCAACTACAACAGCTGCAACTGCAACAAGAATGGTGTTCTTTGCAGCTGGTGCATTTGCCTATGCAGGCGGTTAGTTTCTTGTCGAAAACCTGCGTTGTTTGTCAGCTGCGCGGCAGTTTGCGGGAAGGTGCGCCTTCACCTTGTTGTCGCACATGCAAACTCGCATGATTCCAACGCTTTGTAAAAATTATCTGACCCGTTTGTGACTTGAAGGCCAGCGCAAATTTGGGATATGCGGTGTGAAGCATTCGGGTTCGATTTCATTTCCAAGCTGGCTAAAGCCGCAAATCCGCACGGGTAATTTCAGCTTTGTGAGGCACAGCAAATTGATGCAAACATGCTGTGCCCAGTCTGAACCCAACTCACACCTGCGGCAGTTCCCTCAGATGTTTCCTAGGAAAGTATAGTTTTCAGTGTTGAGTTCTGTGGGTTTTGATGGTTGCCCCAGGTGTCCTTTCGCATTTGCCGTTTTGCAAAGGGAATCAACCACTCTTGCAGCAGCTCGTAACAACTCGTGACAGCTGTCTTTCGTTGACCTTGCAAAAAATTGCATACGTCTTGGCGGCTTTTCGGAGCCCACTCGTGACAGCGCTTGACAGCCCATGACGCCCCGCAGTCTGCGCTGTCCAGTTATTGATCCGATCGGTGCTTTTGAAACCGTATTTTCCCCAACATTCAGCCAAGTTTTTTCCAAAATCCTCAATGACCGACACAGCCAAGACGAACTTCAATCCATCTAAGGAAGAGGTCGGGGCATAAATGCCTGAATTGAGTGCCGATGCATTTCCGGTGGCGAAATCCCTTTCTTTGACGGCTTTTCGCAAATAGTAAAGACGTGTGAGCCGGGATATAAAATTCCTCAATGCATACGCGCAAGTTACTTTCCAAACAATAAGCAACAGGGTGGGCCGTTGGCGCGTGCTTTCCTGTGAAGCCGCAGCATACTTATGTTTTCCTTTTTGGCGCTTCTCTTGTGAAAAGATACATGCAACCATTCAAAAGCATCATGAGACGGACGCAGTAGATGCGGTGGGAAATACGGTAGCTGAACGTATTGCTCCCGGAAGTTTTCGCAAGTGTGTCGGAAGGCTTCCAGAGTCAATTCGGGTGTAGCTATGCCAGTGGTTCCAAACCTGCATTGTCTAATGTTGGTAAGTGCCACACGCACAGGGCTATGTGCGGGGCCGGGGACCCTAAGGCAAAAGACTCAAACGAACCAATTCCTAGTTCAAATGCTCACATGTGCCAATTAGTTTGGCATGCTGTTGGGTCATGCTGCAAACTATTTGGATGAAACAGCAAGGAATCCGAATTGCATGGGTTCTTGGGTGACCTGCAAGGTGTTTGATTGAGTAGGGTGTTTTTAGGTTGCCCTTCCAAAATCACTTTACTTTGATCGATTGAGATTTTCTTGGGTGGCCCACATTAAAATTAAAACATGATATTTGATTGAACAGAGCGTTATGATGTGGTCTCCCAGAGTGGAATTTTTGTTGGCCAAGGAGATAGGTGTTGGTACGGGTGTCATGTCCCAAGGGTGTCCCTTCCACTTTTTTGTCACAGCCACGCCTAAGCAATCCGAGGATCATTAAAGAGCCCTGGGCTACAAAAAAGTGAAAACATCAAACATTCCCAAAAAATCCAAAAACAACAAAAACCGCTTAAGATCAATCCAACAAGTTAGGAAAATCAAAAACTATCTAAAAACAAGTCCAGCATTCCAAAAAAAATGAACGAAAATCAAAACATAGTTAATTTTGAAGCACATGAAATCTCCAAAAAACAGACAGTTCAAAAAACAATGCAGTTCAAAAAAGCAAACAACCAATCCAACCAGTTTCAAAAAATGCAAAACAAAAACCAAAAACATCAAAAAATCCGAAAAAACAAAAAACACAATGATTAAACAACACCATGAAAACAGCAAAAAACTTTAACGAAGGAAGTTTAGAAGTCAAACTTCGGATAAAATGTACAGATGGAAAAAAGCAGAGGTGGGAAGAGTCAGAGAAGAGAAGAGAAGAAGAAAGAAGATAAGAGAAGAGAAACAGTCAGAAGAAAGAAGATGCAGGTGTGCGAAAAGGTAGAAAAGCGCGATTCACGGTGTTTTCCAATGATTTGTGGCTCCGGAGGGTCGAAAAGTAGGCTCGTTAAAGCAGCGGGTGCAGAGCCATGTGGCCAGCTGAGAGATGAAAAACTGCAAGCCGTTGTGGCGCGAAGCACGTTCCGAAGTCAAAATGTCCAAAGCACCTCAGCTTGGGACATTTAGAAGTTGAGATGTCGAAAAAGTGCCCGCCGTTGTTCGAAGTCAAAATGTACAAAGCACCATTCTCGGAGCACTTTTGGAAGTTGCGATGTCGAAAAAGTGCACGCCGTTGTGGCGCAAAGCACATTTGGAAGTGAAAATGGTAAAAGCACCACATGCTCGGACCACTTTTGGACGTTCCGATGGCGTTTTGTGTGGCAGGGGCAGGGGATTCGGCACCTTCCCAAAAGTGAGCAAAACGTGAGGGCTTTGTAGCAGTTTCAAAAACATTGGCAGGCGTGGGACATTTGAAGAAGATCTGCAAAGATGCATTTCGCGCAATACAAGAGACATGTTCACCAGAGATGTTACGAGGTCAGGGCGGAGATTTCCTGAGAGGGGTTGCATTTTGGAGCGTTAGATCTTCAGGTTTGCCAAGATGATTTTGCGCGACAGGCACAGCACTTCGTATGACCTGGCTTTACTTTTTCGTGGCAGGCGCAGTACTTTAAACAGATGGAATGGAAAAATCTCGAAACGCATTGGTACGAGGCCGTCGCCTTTGCTCTCAATTTTCCATTTTTGATGGAAGTCTCGCAGAATTGCTTCGTTTTTGATATTGTCAACTTCGAAACTTGAGGAAGTCTCGTAGAATTGTTTCGTTCTTGACGTTGTCAAGTTCAAAAATTGAGGAAGTCTCGCAGAACTGCTGTGTTTTTGATGTTGCCAAGTTCAAAAACTGAGGAAGTCTCGCAGAATAGCTTCGTTTTCAAGCTTGCAGATAGACAGATAGATAAATAGACAACTACAACTATACAACTACCACTACACTACACTACTACTACAACTACAAATGCAAATATACTACGCTTACATTAATTACACTACCCTAACTTTGTCATTAAAGAGCGGAACAGTGCCTGGTTCAGCATGCGAAGAATCTGTGCAGTGCTTCGGTGTCCTTTTTCCCTTGGCTGAGCAAATTGGCTGATCTATGAACAAGCAGGACGGACATGCTATTTCTCTCAATTTTGGGCCCTGTGAAAAACGAAATTTCAAACAAAATCACCTTTGCGAGGCCGGGCGTGAGCGTCTTCGGTGCATTGCATTGCATGTCGTGCAGTAGATGTCTCCTGTCAGCCAAGATTTTGCACATGCAGATACACATGTTGCATCTGGGCTCAAGTTGCATGTTGGTGCAACAAGTGCGCTTGCCACATTCTTGGCCAGTCAATCGGTCACCGGAGGTGGTCAACCTCATTGGTGCAGAATGGCTACATTTTCCCCAAGGGTTGGCCTGACAGTGCTGTTTGTCTTGGCATTTCTCGGGCCAAGTGCCGCAGGATGGAGATCTGCCCAAGTGACGAGTTCGGTGATCGAGATTTTGATCTCCGAGATTCTGCGATACACCATTGCTCTTAAACCACGAGCACCTGCTTCGAGTTTGAGTCGATCTATTGCATGCTGGGCTGCGCAACCTGGTGGAATGCCACCACTCGTGGATGTGAGACCAGGAAGGTAAAGCATCATATGATGATCGACGCTTGGTATGCTAGCTTCACCCACGCCATCAACAGCTTGGCAGAGATCTACATGGCATCTTGGTTGAGCCAACATGCGAAATCCCTGGGGAAATGGATGGAAATGGGAGAATCAATGAGAATCACCAACAGAATTCCAACAGAACTCCAGCAGAATTCCAACAGATATTGACATCCTGACATTGAGACGTTGACCAGAGGGTAATGCCGTGCGCCAGGTATCCGACCGCTTCAGAAAGGCCTTGGGTAGACATCGGCCTTGGAAGACGTGTCGAACTCAGATTGCCACGGGAAACAGATTCCATGTCACACGTGGATGTAGAAAAT
>Ga0126342_10018681_pt1 | contig 11859 bp, 10 predicted proteins | sample Cyp1metagenome_FD_92528 | JGI IMG/M metagenome (GOLD analysis project Ga0126342, IMG submission 92528) | Coral microbial communities from Lord Howe Island, Old Settlement Bay, Australia - Cyphastrea 1 metagenome | ecosystem: Host-associated > Invertebrates > Cnidaria > Coral ... | reverse complement strand
TACAATGGAAAATGAGAGGTTCGAACTCAAAACCGTTGCACATACCGTGGAAATGGCAGTTTCCAGCTCCAAAATGCTGCAAATAGCATGGAAAATGGTGAGAACCGGAAATCCCAAAAAAATCCCCAAACTAAAAAAAAAAATCCACAAACAATTTCCTACCCTTTGAAAAGTGGTGTTTAGATGATTTATATTTATGTATATTATGTATATTTCACATTTTTTGAATAGATGTTATGACATATATATATATATAATATTATGAATTTACATGTCAATGTGTTGTTTAATATTCTTGGATGATGCTGTGGTTCATTCTTCGATGCGATTTGGTCAGCTTTGGTCTTTGGGACAAACAGAGTGGCTTGTGAAGATTGTGCAGTATGTTCTCTGGGCATGTGTATTTTGAAGAAATTATATGAAATTATATATATGATTTTACATTTACATTATCCTTTCAGCATGGTTTCTTTGCATTTCTTTGTTCCATGGCAGCAGGATGCTGCATCGGGCCAGATCGTGCAGGGGCAGGCAGGGGCTATACCGAACTTTGAAGTATTGACAAAAGAGTTGTGTGACTGCGAACTGCTCAGAACAAACCTGTGCCTGAAGAGTAAATAGTGATGAATAGTGGGAATGGTGCGAACTTACATGCACAAAGAATTGCAAGAACTGTGCAGGTGGTGAACGATGGTTCCAATCCTTATTGGTGACTGAGATCGAGCTTGCCTCGGAGCTTGATGAAGCCTCCATTAAATGGCAAACTGCTGGATTCCCCAGTAAAACTGGGAAAAGGAGCTCAGGTGTGTCAAAAGTATACACCTGGGAGAGCTTTCCTTTTGGAAAGCTCAGTGTCAAAGTTACCAGCTACAAGAATGACAAAGCAAGAGTGTTTGACGACTGGAAAGCTTCCAACTGCTGGAGCCAAGTGCATAGCCTGGTCTTCTTCAAGTCCTTCTGACGATATCAGGCCCAAGCCTTGAGCCCCGCATGGCTTATCCAACAGGGGTGATATGGAGTGAATGGAACACAACTTTCAGGAAAATGATGGCAAACAGATGGCATCGCATCCCGCATCCCCCTGTATCCCCAGAGTTGCAGATCTTGTGCATGCAGACATGTGCAGACCATGAATTTGCACACCTGTGGCCTGCAGCCTGCCTATCGGATCTGCCATGGCCTTGCTTTTGCTTGTTGCGGCTTGCATCTCAACTGAATTTGGTTAGACAAACTTTCATCAGTCCTTTTTTATCGGTGGTTTGCATGCCTTTTCCAGGCTCGGCTCATGACCACGACAAAGTTGAGGTGTATTTCCAGTTTGCTTGTCGCAAACTGGCCTGGCTGGCCCTGGCTTCTCTGGAGTGTGGCACTACGTTAACGTGCCAGCAATTCTTTGCCAGGGTGGGGCTGGACACTTGGATCATCGGACATCAAACATCATCGCACATATATGATATATCGAGCTAGGAACATCGCAACCTTTTCGGCCAGTGTAGAAAGGTGAGGCAGGTGAATCTGTTTGGCAAACTCCCCTTTTGCAATCCTCGGTTTTGACCTGTTATTGACTTATGATATACTTATGATATACAATATATATATATATATACATATATCTGGATTTCAGCGAGACTGTTTGCCACTCAGGATTTGCTGACATAGCTATTCAAAAGCCTCCCAGTGGAGACTATGAGCCACACGTTTTTACAGTCTTTTGCACCAGCAACGGTGCAATGACGCTCAGTTTCGTTGCTCGCGATGCTTCAGGGAGGACTATTACGGACCAGTCATCTGGCATCAATTTGCGACCTGTCACCCCAGGTACGAATTACGGGAGGCGTTTGGAAAACAACAGCCTGCCACTCGCTGAACAGTTTGAAAAGCCTGCAGAGCCTGGAAGCAGATTTTTATCGTCAGTCTCAGCCTCAGATCCAAGACGGCTCTCAAGCCGCAGGCGCTCGTTCTCATCATCGTCGCGCAGACGAACATACACAGACTCACGGCGCCGCACTATGTCTTCGCCTCGACGTCGTGTTTTGACATCTCCACGTCGGCGCACCGTGCTGGACACGAGAAGGCGCACCTCAATCGATGATTCACGAAGGAGAGCTGCCGTTCTTCCCTCCCCACGAAGAAGAACATATAGCAGCGATGGCCGTCGCAGAAGTTTCAGTAGCTATAGTAATCCGTCCCGGCCCAACATGGGACAATACGGTTATGCAAATCAACACTATGCATATCAAAACTATGGTGGGCAGATGCCCATGACCACGCCGTATGGATATTCAGGTGCCAACGCTTATCAGGGAAGCAGTGGCAACGGAATGAAGATTGCCATTGCTGGTGGAGCTGGTTTGCTGGCAGGCATTGCTGCAAACAAACTGATGCATCATTGGGGCGGTTACAGCCAAGAGCAGCTGATGAATGCACCCTGCTCTAGAGGCTGCATGCTGGGGCATGAGCACTGATATGGCTACGACTTGCACCTCTCCCCCACTCTCATCCTCTTCTTGGGGCAGTCATGGATTGAATTGCTCCAAGATTGCCTTTGTACGTCTCAATTCATAGTCATAATTCATAATTTAAACAATTTAAACATTAATATTTGAATGTCATTATTTGCTCAGTTCTAAAGCGTATACAGTACACCCTGGGTGTTGCTTCACCAATTGCGTTTTTGCGTTCTATGACCCATTCAAGGATTTAGGAGGACTGCACAGGATACAGTACATTTGCATTATCACACATATGCCCACGTATCAGCACGTGCCTTATCTATCCTTATCTTCAGTTTGATCCTAGTGGATCAGCGGATCAATGTTGTGGCATCTTGTGGCAGGCAGCTGGCAGGGCACTTGCGGCACCTGTATGAATCAGTACGGCGCGAACAATTGCAACCCCATGCTGGCTCCAAAATTTAATGCAGCCCGTGACGACCTCATGAGCACGGGATTCACCCCGGCCCAAGTCCAATGGCCACTGCAGGTACGTGTAACTCATGTGGCAGGCCCTGAGTTCAATCCGATGCTGATTTGCACCCCACCTGCTCCAGGTATGGCACCTAGGCTGGTGATGAGTTCTGTAGATCTCTGTGTATTTTGAATTTTCTTCACTGTGTAGGTTGATACATGTTGTTGATACTCCATTTTTTTCCGTTAAATCATGTTACTTTATCTAAATGGCTGGTTGAATTATTTGTTTGAAGGGTGCCGGGGCTTGGTGACATTTTCTGGCCAACTGCTTTGAGGCACACCCTCCAGTGCCACAAGTCTTTCTCACTTTGACTGCGCTGCAGTCATATTCAAATTCTGGAGGCAGTCCATATGGTGGCTACTCTCAATATGGCGGCTACAGCCCTGGATACGAGCAACAAACTTCCCGAGGAGGCATAATCGTGGCTCAGCATTCCCCTAGTCAGCAAATCCATTGATGTTCCATTGCATTCCATTTCTAATTCTCCCGTTCCTTCGCTATCTTCGCTTCATTGGATTTTGTGGCATTCTATGGCATTCTGATGTATTGATATGTACTGCACAACTGAGGCGAGTGTGGCCTCGAGCCTTCTTTGTTGCTGCTGTTGCTGCGGTCTTGTGGCTTTCTTCTGCGTGCGCAAAGGGAAGTCCAGCGTTGGTGATTCATCTTCTGAACCTTTTCCAAGATATTTTTAATAGTTTTAGTGGACCTTGGTCAAATACCCAGAGGCTGTGTGGGGATCTTGTTACTGAAAACCGAACACATTTTTTATATTTCAATATATTTCAATATACCCAATGCATTCAATTCAGCACAGAGCACCTGCGGCGTCCCGGCACAAGTTGAAGCCTGAGGATGATGAAGGGACAGAGCTGTCGCACCATGCGCATCATGCGCACAACCCATACTGGGACACTGTCCCTCGTCATGATTCTAGTCATTCTAGTCTTGTTCTTGGCTTCACATTCTTGGCTTCTTCCGGTTGAGTAGCCTCATGTCACAAATGTCATGACCATGTCATAGGTCCATCGAGACTGGGCACTGGTGGTGTCCATGTCACCAAGGCGCCTCATGCGCCTCCTGGGCCCTATGGCTCTGCGCCCGGCTTTATGGGGACTGCCGCGCCGAATGGCCAGTATTGGTCGCAGTACTGCCATGGCGAGCCAGAAATCAGCTCCGGAAATTTCATCGTGGGCCCATGGGGCGAGTGCTTAGCCTGGGCAGTGGTGTACGAGCACCAGAACCAGTGGGAAAATGATCCTGACTACAGGCACCTGGGCAATCCGGAGACACCCTGTTCATCCCTGTTCTCTTTTTTTGCGTTGTTTCAGTAGCCATCCGTTCACGCTGCCTTGGGCGAAAGACGGCAAACGCAAAAAGACTGCAAATGTCACCCTGAGCTGAGGGAACTTGGGCCCGTTGGAGGCGTGATTCGGGCCATGATGGAGCGAGCGGCTGATGACCAGGCTCAGGCGGTGCAGTCTGCAGCCGAAGAGTTGGAGGTGTATTGTGACTCGGCGGGTCCATGCGGGTCCATGCGGGTCCAATGGGTGAGCACATGAGGAACTGCGGCAATCTTAGACCATCTTAGACCATCTTAGACCCTTGGAAACCGAGATATATGTGATGGATAAATTATAACGACCGCACTCCGCCAGCACTGTCAATGATGCTTAGTGTAGGAACCATCCCAGAATCATCACTTTTTTCTTTTCATCTGAACTTGTTGACACATTATTATTTATCCAGATCTATGTGAAACACGGATGCCCCAAAAGCTTAAAGAACCGGAAGAACTAGCCGAGCCAATTTCCCGACCTACCAGCTGGGATGAGCTTAGCGCATCACTCTCGTATTCTGCTTGAACCACATCGGCATTCGGATGTAGATGGATTTAGGGTTGCTGCACATTGTTGGAGCTTAGACTGGAGTCAACAGTAAGAACAGTAGAAACTCCATCAACTCACCTTTTTGACCTTATCATTCCCAGGCAAGGAGGCGATCAGGCAAGACAAACCTCTTCCGGTGATCAATGAAAGGGCATGATGCACCAAAAGCTGCGCAGCCGCGAGAAAAGAGAGAGAGAGAGAGAGAGCGCGAGAGAGAGAGAGAGAGAGAGAGAGAGAGAGGAGAGAGAGAGAGAGAGAGAGAGCGAGAGAGAGAGAGAGAGAGAGCGCGCGAGAGAGAGAGAGAGAGAGAAAGAGGAGAGAGAGAGAGAGGAAAACCTATCCCAGTAAGCGCATTAAGCTTGCGGATATATTGATTGAAAATGATTTAAAATGATTGAAAATGATTGAACATGATTGACTTGTGAAGATGAAGATGATGATGATGATGATGATGATGATGAGGATGATGATGATGGCCATGATCATGATCATGATGAAGAAAACGAAGAAGAAGAAGAAGAAGAAGAAGAAAAAGAAGAAGAAGAATAATATGATGATGATTTTGTGGAAGTCTCTATGTATCGCATGTGCGTTGCCCAGTGACATGGTGAAGAGCTCATGGCGACATTGTTGGGATGCTGTGGTGATACTAAATATGGATTTATTGTAAAGCGGTGTGCCACACTTCTCCGAATCCAATGACACAACCGTGCATTTTCACCCATACACGCAATCGCAACAAGTACTTTGGCTCCTTTCGGCTCCTTTCGGCTCACAGTTCCAGAATACAACACTGCATGGCTACACGGACTGCACACTTGCGAATGGAACCTGACATAATCTGACTGCAACGCATGTGTTGGGAATAGGGCGCAATAGGGCACATGCAAGGCCTTCGAAACTGGAGGAAACCATCGCAAGAAAGTTGTGCAATGTCGGGCATGCGGTCAGACGGCCGCAGACGGCTAAGTGCAGATAAGTGCAGTAACGCCTAGTGTGTTCAGCCAGGAGGTGCCCAGAACCCAAAAGTGAAACGTAGTGAAACTATATGACCCAAGAATATCCAAGAATAATGATGGTAATATAAATAATATAAGACGCCAAGAGAAAGAGAGAGAGAGAGAGAGAGAGAAAGAGTTCAGGACTCTTGTTCCAGGATTTCCATCGAGTCAGCACTTCTCACAACATCACACAACCACAGCATTAAAACATCATAGAACAATAACAACAGGCCCACCAGAAGCTGACAGCTCTCATGCTCCTCGATCCGTGTCAAGCTCCCAATGCCACAGGCGCAGCAGGCAACCCTGTCATCATGTTAGCAATCGGGAAAGCCAAACGGGATGCACAAGCAGGGGAGTCGTTGCAACATCATGAGTGATAAAGGTTGGCGTTGCAAATTGCAGCTTTCCAGGATCACATGTTTGAGTCTGCTTGATACTTCAGACGTCTATTGAATTACATACCTTTGATTAAGTTTTAGACTTATTCTTTGCACACGAATCAGCCAACAAGACTGACTTGACAATAGCTCAGCAGTATGCAACCATCCAAATCAGCACTGCCTCACAAAACCAGCACAGAGTAGAGTTTCCAGCATGAGCTCTGCACACAGCAAATGAGCACAGTGAACCCATGCAAACCCATATTTTCAAGCCGCAGCAACCCAAGCAGTTCCTACGGTCCTACTGTGCAGTCGATGGTTGGGATATGACGCGATAGCAGAGCTGATGTAACCGGTGCAGCCTGAGCAATGGGAACATGCGACGGAGCCGCTGGAGGACGTGCTTGGGTTGTCGTGACGCTGCTGTGGATGTGCCTCGACTTTGCTTTACCTGACGTATCCTGACGTTGATGGATTAATTATGATTAATTTGGCATGATTTGGCATGATTTGGCTAGATTTGGCATGACATGGCATGACACTGTGCGAGCAGTATCGTGATATTCTTGTTTTCTTAGGCTGCAGTCCACAGCAGCAGGTTCGTTGGACAAACGTTCGAATGCTCGAATGCAAAGCTGCTTTGCTGCTGGGAAGCTCTTGGACCTAACGTTGCTTTGCCCTATCAGTTGGGATTGGTTGCGACTTGTGACAGGATGGCAGTTGAAGCGTGCAAACACAGGGCAAAGGTCTTGTGGTGATGGATGACCACATAGTTCTTAGCAAACCTGTACTGCTTCTGGACATGATCGCTTAGATCGTGGACATATATAGATGGGCATCTCCACCCTCTCGCGTCAAAATGAACAAGCACAAGCAGCACAAGCTTTTAAAACGGGCTGCCAGCCCTGAATAACTTGACTAAGGGTACTAAGGAATGGAAGCGTTGGCCTGCCAAACTGTGTCGAGCGCTGTGTCCCGCCAGCGGAGAGGAGCGTACAGGCAATGCGGCATTGGTTTCAAACATGTCAAACATCTGCCAGTGGTGTGGGGAGAATGGAGGAGAATGGAGGAGACAGGTTCCATGTTGAAAATGTTGAAATACAGGTCACGTCGGCCTGAGATTCTGGATTCATGCTTAGGCTGAGGCCTGACGGTCTCTTTCAGACGGGCTTGCAGTTTGTATCAACGCAGTCCTTCGTTGTGAGGCTGAAGGTCTTGGCTTTTGCATGCTGCCTGTTGTGCGCACAGTGGCTCGGCGATTCTTTCAGTGTTGCAAAGCAAAGACAAGTAGATACCTGTTTGATCATCAGATCTATGCACATTCTTCTCTGTGCCAAGTTGCCCAGGAAGCCTTTGATGTTTCCTTCACCCTCGAGCTACGCAACGTGAGCCTCAAACATCTTCCGTCCCCTGTGCCTAGGCTGAACAATTGCCAGAATATATAAATGTAACACGTTGTGTACAATGTGTGATCATGCGTGCATACATTAACGTCGTGGAACGGCTTAACGGCTTGGCACAGTCAGCCAAACATATTTGAACATGCACCGTACAGATCTGTACAGATCTGTACAACATTGTACAACCATCATATCCATCATCAACTGTCGTCAGCAGGAGCAGCTGCGATTGCAAGTCCCGGTTGCCTTGGGCCAAGCTTTGCAGGTGCCTCCAGCCGATGTGCTGGGAGAGGTGCTCCTTGGCTGCCATGATGGCCATGTCAGTTGATGCACCAATGATATCTGCTGATCACATCTGATCCCAATATACAAGTTCAATAATGTTCAATATGTACTGTATATATATGAATTATATATATAAATATGCATCTGTGATGTATTGTGATATATGATTATATGATGCAAAGGAGGCCCATGTTTGGTGACATATTTCAAAGAAACAACTGAACTTGTTGAGCTGGTGATATAAGAGGGAAATAATAAACTACATAATATATATATATATATATACATAGCTATAGCATGCAGGAGACTGTAACTCAAGCTGGTTCAGTGCATGCTGCGAGGATGGTGAGAGATTCCAGCTCGCATCCCGGCTTCTTTCAGAGAGAGATTTCCGCTGGTGGTACGAGGTGGTATGGTCTGAGGCTGTGAGGCGCACAGAATCTCAGAACACAGGACGCTGAACGCAGTGTGACGCTGTGACGCCAAGGTATGACAGCCACACTCTTCACTCCTTCAAGCTGCGGCGCCGCGATGAAACGGACGAGCCAGGCAAGGCGTGGCAAGGCAAACAGCAGAGCATGCAGAGCGAGGCAGAGCCAGATGTCAGCGTAGGTGACGAGCCAACTGAGATCCCGCCAAAGGCGATGCTGAGAGACGGGGAGAGATCTTTACAGTTCTTTACAGTCCCATGCCTTGCCATGCCTTGCCATGCCTTGCCATGTGCCATCTGGTCCTCAGCCTCGGGGGTTCCTGGATAAAGGGTCGGTGACTGTGGTGTGTGCCTGCAGGTCTCCAAAAATTTGGGCATTTCAAGCATGTCAGGCAGGAACCAGTCAGAAAAGACTGGCTCAGGTGGGGCCCTGGTTGTTTAATCAACGGGGCTGAACTGTGTATGGTGTATTGATTGCGTTTTGTTTTGACCTCGATGCGTTCTGTCTCCAGGCGGTGGCAAAGAGAAAGACAGTCTGGACGGGCTTCCAAAAGACTGCATAGAACGGAATGGAGTTGAGCTACTGATGGAGTTTTTGAGTATGTATTTGTTTCACAATGCTGGGTGTCACGGTGTCACCTGATGCATCTTAGGTTGGTGTCCGCGGCAAGCCAAAGCATCCAGGCCCTGCGTTCAGCCCGTGCAGGAGAGGGAATGCTCGAATAGATTTGGTCGTCAATTCCATAAACAAACAAACTGCTGTTTGCAAGCCAATCCAAAAATACAAACAACAGCGAGAACTAGCGAGAGCAGACATGTCCCGCTTTTCCGTGCTTTCTCACATTTGGTAGAGGAGTGGCTTTTGCAACATGTATCTCACAATGCGATGTGAAGTCTGGCGGATTGCCAGCGCACCTGGCGTGGAGCTGCCAGAGCCTCCGCACATGGAAATTGTTGGAATATGCTTAAAATGTATAGAAATGTTAGAATTGAAATTATTGCGGAAATTCTGTGTTTTTGCATTTTGGCAAAGGATGGCACAGGTGTTAGCCAAATTTGGTATCGAAAGAGATGTGGACATTGTAGACATTGCTGCAAACTTCAGTGCGCTATTGTTGGTGTCTTGTTGGTCTTGCTTCAGTTTTTTGTCGCTCCTGAGCAAGGACAGCTCTTTGATGACCGCTTTGCAGCAACGATCCTCAGAGGATGTGATCGAGAAGCTCGGGTGCCTCGGTGAGGTGAAGTCATGTTGCCGTTTAGGGTCTGTTTGATAAGTTGTTGATGCTGTTTGGTCAAGGTTGAGTGGAAACTGGAGCGTCCTGCAGCTCAACACTGCAACACGGTGCTTCTGAGCGCTGCCAAGTATTCAGCCATCGTTGGCCATGCATCCACATGCACGGACACACAATTACATCATACTACGCATGCGTGTAGGCGATGGAGAGAGAGGACACGCATGTGTCGCATACTCTACGGCTTCCTAAAGGAGACACAGAAAAAGGGTCATGATTGAAAGAGCGAAGAAACATAATGAACTATGATGAAACGACAGTTCGATGACTGGTGGTTACTATTGTTCCTTAGTTGTTTAACTTTTTCCAAACGCATTCCTGGATGCCGCTGTCAACTCTTGGGGAGTGATCTTTTGCTGAAGGCCGAAAGGCTCGACACCGTTGGAGGTGGTACGAGCCACTTGGTCCGGTGTGACATGTGTATGGGGCAGTGAACAGTGGCATTTACCGTATGCAGCAGTATGATGCAGTATGCGGGTATGCATTTCATATCATTTCATATTTGGGAACAAACACGTGAGGCCGATCCGGTGTTCCGTTTCTTGGGGTTGCCATGGAACTACGATCCGCTGCTTCTTCGACTGCAAACCAAAAAAAGAGCAGCTTCCAAAGTGAAACCTTTGATGATTTTGATGGCTGGAGGATTTCAGCACGAGCTCAGGCAAGGCAATCTGACTGGCAAATGGAGTGAGCCTTTGGCTTTAGCAGACTCACGATTTCAACGTGTGGACTTGCAGCCCGTTCGAAGTGCAAGCGATTGTGTTGGCACTTTGGTCGCTGCATATCATTTCCACACCCAAGGAGTTTGGTGGCATCGACCCCCGCTTCAAGTACGAAGAAAGCCATGCAGCAGATCTTTGCCGGCATTGAGTGCAACACAGTGCAACACATTGGCTTCCTGAGTTTTCGGTGACTCTTTCGATGCCCAAAGAGCATCCTCATTGCTTCGCTTTTTGCTGCCAGGATTCTTATCGCCTTCTTTGTTGCCTGGCTAGCAAAAACTCGCTTCAGAACCCGTATCACCTGTACGTATCAGATCTCATCATTTGACAAAAAATGCACAAAGTGATGTCTGAGGTATTGATCGCCCTGGCTTTCGCAATTGCAGGTTACCTGGCAGCAAAAGTGGTGGAGACCAACAATTGTACTGCAATCGTGTGCAACCCAAAGTCAACATGGCAGGCAAAACAGAGTTTTCCCTTGGTGAGCTATGTGGGCTCAGGTCAGCAGAAACTAGGTCCACTATCGTCTGTCAGTTATTCTGACAGCGCAGAAACTCCGCCGAATTTATGTAATTGCATTTCTGGATCTGTTCAGCAAATTCTCACACAGATGCTTCTGACTGTATATTTATTCATTTTTTAGAGTCTTGTTTACAGAGGACTGGCAGTCGGTTGGAGGCATGCAGAATCGCACCTTCAGGCGTGAACTTTAAATCCTGAACTTTGGAACAGGGAGACATGGAGCATGTTCTGTTAATTTTTGAATCTAGGCATAGGATTGCATTTGCACATAGGCCCTTTAGGCGCTGCGTCACAGCACCCAGGCGACCTTGGCCTATGCGCAAAGAGACTCGCAAAATGTTGGGATTGCGGACTGCCTAGCAGCCTAGCACTGCACGCCTGACAATCGGTAAATCATGCACGCTATGAAAGCTGAGTTGGGCAAAGTTGCCCCAACTTTGTACAAAGATGTGTGCGCCAGAGTCTAGTGAGTCTAGTGGCCTGCAATTGCAGTTTCATTGCGCACGCCAGCTGCTATTTGTGCGCAAAATGGGGGCCGCTATAGACCACTATGGATAATTTTGATGAATTTTGAATATGATGGTCACACAATGTCTCACAATGTCTCAGATTTCAGTGCAAGTTTGATGTTTGCAGATGGCTGAAGGTGGCCTGCAAAACTTGCGGGGCCGCACCTCTACCCGATGCGCTGTTTTGTGGGGAACCCAGTGTGGCAAGCGCAAGCGTGGCTCGCGAATGAACACAAGTTGGAATGGACACACAATGACACACAACATAATACAACTGATATAAACTGATATACATAAACTGATATAAACTGATATACATAAACTGATATAAACTGATCGAAGGAAGTTTAGAAGTCAAACTTCCGACAATATGGACAGATGAAAAGCAGAGTAGGGCAGAGGCAGAGAGAAGAGAAAGATTAGAAGAGAGAAGAGTAGAAGAGAAAGAGTAAGAGG
>Ga0126342_10018680_pt1 | contig 11859 bp, 12 predicted proteins | sample Cyp1metagenome_FD_92528 | JGI IMG/M metagenome (GOLD analysis project Ga0126342, IMG submission 92528) | Coral microbial communities from Lord Howe Island, Old Settlement Bay, Australia - Cyphastrea 1 metagenome | ecosystem: Host-associated > Invertebrates > Cnidaria > Coral ... | reverse complement strand
TATATGTATGTATATGTATGTATATGTATGTATATGTATGTATATGTATGTATATGTATGTATATGTATGTATATGTATGTGTATGTATGTGTATGTATGTGTATGTATGTGTATGTATGTATGTATGTATGTATATACATATATATATATATACGCATATACCCCAGAAGAAATCATTTTAGGTGATACATTGCTACAAGTATTAAAGTAATAGCCCCAATGAGTTACACCCTTGGGCTGACATTAGCCATGTCCAGCAACAGGTGGACGAAAAATCCTCAGCGCAGGTGTGGTGGAAATTCTCCTGTCCCATCTCATGAAATATACTGGTTGGTTAATAGTCTGACTTGTTGTTATCTACATAAGATAACAAATTAATTTATCAGATAACATAGATAAATACTATTGGTGAATAGCTATCCCCATCATGGTTTATGTCAATCCCCAAAGAGATCGAAGAGTATTTTGTCACTAGTGGAAAAGTAGGGGTGTCACTTTTCTATCTTTTGGGTAACTGGGTTTCTCCCAACACCCCAGATACAAGGGGGTGAAACTGGCTAGATACAGCGGTAAAATGACTACTTACCTCCCTTGTGGCTATCATTTACCATCATTTAGCTATAATTGATTGGAGCCATGAACCATCATTTACCATCATTTACCATCATTTGCCATCATTTACCTATTAAATGACCACCATTTCCCTATCCTTTACCATCATTTCCTGTAGGATCTCCTACAACTCATCAGGTCTTCTGGGCCCGTCCGCTTTCCATCCTGCTCTTGTTGGGATGGCCATATCTCCACCAAGCGTACCAGCAAAGCGCATTGGACAGCAACGTGAAGATGGTCCTGCCGGCCATGCCACAACTGGTACCAAAAAACCGCCTGGAACCTTAGCTATTAAATCTTTAGTACCCAATAAGATGGAAACAAAAAAACAACTATGTGATTATGAGATTAACTTCTTAGAATCATTTTCCGGAACCCCCAACAAGATGGAAACAAATCCGCACAAACGATGGGAATTGCTGAGAAAAATCTTGGGGATTTCTGGGGCTGGTACCGACGTTCCCAGATCCTGGCAGACAGTGGCATCATGGCCAGGCACCCTCTGGCAGCTGGATCGAAGAGGAAGCGCCTCCCATTTTTTCAACGGCGCTCCACGAAAATCATGTGGAAACCTTGGAAACCTGGAAATTTCTCTGGAAATTCATCATCGCAACCCCATCTTTGGTCACTTTTCGGCATCTTGTTGGGGCAATTCATGCTTTGAATCCCGTGCTGCTTGTTCCAGGGCTTGCTGGTCATGGATTTTATATCATGGTTCCGAACAAGTTCCAATCTTGGAAGCGCTGAGCAAATTTGGGCTAACTTTCTGCAGCTATGCTGCGCATAGAGCCATCTGGAAACACCGGACACAATATTGTCCACCGCCTGAGTTGCATACTTCATAGTAGAGATGGGTCAAGGGCCGAAGAAGTGGGGTAGCAACCACAACACCATGTTGTTGCATTCAACCACAATGTGCTGGTTTCTTAAAATGGGCGATGCCTAATTCACCATAGGTTTCAATACTAAAATGGTCTAATGACTTGGATGCTTTCGGGGTACCCACATTTTGGGAAACCTCCATGTTTGTATTGTCCTATTTCCGACAGACAAAGAATTCAAGCATTTTCAAGCCATAAGCATGGTGACAGCCAACCTTGACAGCTTTCAGAAGGGTGATCACTGTACCACTGCGCCCATCTAAGTGGGGCACGATGAGCAGTCCGTTCGCAGATGCCTGCGCCTGAAGGGCTTTGTTTCATCCTGCAGCTAAAATATTGAAGCCGATTCTCATCATCATCACCAACTCATACAATAGTGGGTCATTGACCCTTGCTTAGGTTGGGCACATTGGGATTCCGGCTTTTTGGGTGTTTAACCTACATTCTTGAATGGGTGACAGTCAATGTTGAACTCTCTCAAAACTCACTCATTCTTCATATTCACCTGGATCTGGGTCAAAATTCAGTACCCCAAACTTGGATTGCCAAAAATGGCCCAAATGGATATGGGTCAAAATTGGGTACCCCAATAATCAGATGATTAACCCATATGATATTGGTTACAGTAATACTAAAAATGGACTAAGATTTGTGGTCCCCCAGGTCTTAAATTTTAACCCCGAAATCATCCTGGTTCCCGTTGCACCACATCTTTATGGTGAACCAACCGTTCACCAACCCCCCACCTCGCGCGGGAACTGCGAGCTGAAGAATGCAGCATCAGCACCGCCGTCCCCAGGACACAGGGCCAGAAAACACCTCCGGCCGAAAATGCCCATCGATTCATCACCATAAAGGACCAAGAGGGTGGCAGAATTTTATGGGGCATCTTGGGGCATGGCTTTGAAAAAAAGGCTAACACTGCGGAAAAAAAAAACGGGGGGGGACATCCGGGACAAGTCACAAAATTAAGTCACAATTGGCATTGTATGCCATTGATGGGTCACAAAACGGGGGAGCGATGCCAAAGATTCGCTCCGCTTGGCCTGGGTACCAGTAGGAAGATCGCACCAAAGGGTCCGAAATTCTGAATGATCAACCTGAGCCATGCAAGATCATACAAGATAACTATCAAGATCTCTGCAACTGGTGCAAAACAAACAAAATAACATGATAAATGACGTTTGTTTTGGCAGTATGGATGCAGCTGGAGATCTAGTCAACGATTTACAATAGGTCAATGTGGCCAAAAATAGCCCAAAATCCAGCACTCATTGATCCATTCTAGTATTGAAACCAGTCAGTTTCAGTCTTTCTCATTGTATGGATGCAGACGTCCACTTCAAGCCTTCCGTCGAATCTGAAAATGCCCATCCCAAAAATTGCCCTGGGATTGTCTACCCAGATTTTGTAGTCACATTACCCGAAACCCAAATTTGGCCTCTACAAAACCAGAAGCATGCAAGTTGAACATCAATTTGCTGGCTGAAGCTCACTTCGGCCCATTGCCGCATAGTGGCATGGCGGAGCCAAAGAGGAGGTTGGCCTGCATGAACCAGTAGCTATTGCCGGGCTGTTGAGCCCATTGCACCATAAATCCACTGGTCACCATGCCCCAAATCTCGCGAAAGCTGCTGATGGGCACGTTGAATAAGTCCCAATCGCCAGGACCCCAACCTGAGTCTTGCTCAGGGTCAGGGAAGCGCCGTTTTCGCTCCAAACGTTCTATTTTTTCAATTGAAAAACTTAGCATAGCTTTTACCCTCCGGTGTCCTCAAACGTGACTAGCTGGAACATGGCCGATCTACCAGGTACAAACCTCCATTTAGTTCGGGGATTTCACAGCCACGTTTGATAACACCGGAGGACAACTGCTGAGAAGCCCAAGATGGAGATCATGAAGGAATCTTGGATCGATTCCCAACCATTCCCCAGTTGATTCAGCAGCATCTGAGCCAAGCGGATCTGCAAAAATGCTGAGCTCCACAGCAGCTGATATGGCGCGCGTAGTTCGCTAAGGAGATGCCTCAAACCTTTTGGGGTGGCCGGAAGGTGGGGTTTTTGAGTCGCTATTTCTCCCAGATATCAGGGGTTTTTGACTACTACACATGTTCGCAACAAATCCCTGAAGTGTGGGAGGTCAAGGGACGCTGGGGTCCCCAAAAATCTGCCAGCTATAATCTTTAAGGCATCATCTCAGAGTCAACCACTGAACCACCACGAGGTCTCAAATGCCCAGCCCAATCATATATATAGCTGAGATTCGCCCTTGGTCGTGGATGATTCCCCATGCTACCAACCCTCAGCCTCGTGGTGTTTACCAATAGTTTGCCATGGTTCTGGTTTTTTGGGACAAATCCTGGTACCCTCTGGTAATTTAACGTAGCTATGGAAAATCACCATGTTTGATGGGAAAACTCACTATAAATGGCCATTTTCAATAGCCATGTTAGTTTACCAGAGGGTAAATCAATCAACGATTTCTATGCGAAAAACTGGAGCAAAATCCCCACCTGGCAGAGCCGCCAGGGCTTCGGGTTCTGCTTTTTTCACCAGGGTCTCTTCGAGGCAAAGGTGGCAGAAGAGCAAAATCAGCAAACCCAGCAGGCCAGCCAGCATGCAGAGCAGGTCGAAGCGCATGAACTGCACCCTGAAATGGGAAAATCCCAGGATGGAAGATGTGTTTTTGGGGAAAAAACAAGGAAAAAACATGGGATAATCATGGGAATACAATATATAAATGTAGTTGAATATGTATGAATATCTATATGCTGTGTATATATTCGAGTACAAATAACTTGCCTGGATGTTTTTCCAAAAAGGAATTTCCATGTTTTTTAATCTTTTGCCAGGGGCTTTCCTTTGCGATTCAAACCAATTTGAAACGGAACATGGTCCTTATCAGGACCTACCTGGATGTATGATGATGTATGGGGGTGTATCCACCAGCAACAAAAGACGACCTATAATAAGAGCAACTGACAATGCTACGACCAGCTTGTTCATCAATGGACATGGTCTGCCTCTGAGAATGCCAAAAATAATATGTAAACCACAATAATAAACCATCTCCAATCATGTGGTTCATAATTGTGTATACCCCTGCTTGGAATGGCTTATGATAAAGTAGCCTCCCTTCTGTCGTTTGTCCAAGTTCATGGATTGTGATGATCCCCTATATACATTGGATAGGACAACCCCAGAACTAATAGTCAACCAACCATCATTTCAAGTCTTCTCAACTATAGTCCCGAAATGGTTAAGACCCTATAAACCCCTATAATTTCACGGAGGTGGTTTGAACGCAGCCACTGAGGCAAGTCTCTTTTGAATCCAGATCACAAAGCAAAGCGTGATACCACGGCTGAAGACCTAAGTGAAATCAACCCTGGTTGAAGCAGAACGAACATACCTTGGAAGCCTGGAGATGTCTGTTTATCGACAATGGAAAATAGATGGTTTACAATGACAAATCCTATAAAAAAATTGATGATTTAACAATGGGTACCCCCATGACTTAGGAACCCCCCATATGTGGAATACATCGTCTACACATACCATCCTGGTTTCACACTTTTCGGTATCATTTTTTGGGATTGCTGTCATGTTGTGCTGGTTGTGTATTTTAGGTGATTGATACCCTCTGGTAGTCAAACATGGCTTGCTGGAGAACCCCCATTTATGTCGATGATTTTCCAATTGACATGCCCATTTAGTTCAGAGATTTCCCAGCTAGCCATATCTAATTACTGGAGGGGGTACTGTATTTCATCCACTGACCTTATGGTTTTCCCAAGGGTTCCCTGCTGGCCACCCTCATCATCCCACTTCATGGCTGCTGGTTCCCAACAACTTCCGACCTTCTGCCGGCCGTGGTCACCACAGCCACCACGGTTACCACACCAGGCGGCATCAGTGTGGTTCAACACCACAAACCCCTTGGCGCGGTGTTGTGGGTCCAGCAAATCTGCTACCATCGACTTGAAGCAAAGGTTGAAAGCCTCGCACATCATGGGTCAACTGTGTCAACTGGATCAAAAAAAAAATCCAAAAAAGTTCTGATAAATCGTTTAATACCGGGGTTGTCCAAAAATGATGGCCTTCACCACCAATATTAGTGTATTTTGTGTAACAGTATATCCGTCTTGTTTTTTTTGGCAAACCCAGTAGGTCTTTATCGTTCCCTGTGGAACATGGGAGCTAACTTAGATGGTCCCCCTTTGCTGATGGCTTTGGGACCACAAGTTCTGCAATCTGTTTGCTCGTCAGGCTGATTTTGATTTTGAATGTCCACAAGTTTGAGCTGCGGAAGAAGCGGCATAAAATGATTAAAATGATTCCCTCCCAAAATTCCATGACATCATGTCCTCAAAAATGACAATAGAACCCAAGTTACAGCACTCCATGGAATCGCCCATCCCCATGTTTTAGTGCAGGGCCCCGAGATCACAAAGCCAAGAAGCTGTTGTGCAGCCCTGCAAAGCCAGCGCAAAGCTCAAGGTCCTCAGTTCGATACGTTGATTGTTTGGATTGCTTGGGTGTACAAACAATATCAACCAATCCCATCCCCTCAAAATGTCAACAAAAAAAATCTACCTCCCAAAATGAACAGGGCCAGTGCTTAGGGGTGAAGGGATTAATTGCGACGTTTTGTCACCAAATGAAATTTGCCAAGTCCTGTGGGCCTGAAGGTCCAGGTCGCGATGAGTTTGTTTCACGTTTTGTTGGCAAGCTCAAGTATGACAGTATGACATGTGAATCTTTGTTCCAAACTCCGAAAAATCCAGCTCAACAGCCCAGATGTACTTTCCTCGATCTGGCTTTGTCTGAAATTTTGGTACCTGCAGTACCCCAAAATCACTTGGTTGATAGCCATTTCCCTCGAGAATGTATGTAATATATTCTATCATACATAATATATATATAGGGTTTTGCCCCACTTTCAGACAAACCCATCTGGATCAAGTACACCAATATATCCCATCACTGCAATGGAGCCTCGGTTTTCCAGCTTCACACCCTTACTTGGGGTTTCCAGTTATTTCATTGGAGATATTTCACCACAGTTTTTTCGGGACCCTTTTTTTGCACCGCAAAATCATCGCATGGTACCCGTGAAAACAATCCCAACTCCAGCCCTTACATGGAGGTTTCCTAAACTGGTGGTACCTCCATATCATCCAAGTCATTAGACAATGACTTAGTATTGAAACAACTATGGTGACTTGGAGATTCCCCGATTTTAAGAAGCCTCCCAAAAAAACCAAGGTCAACTTCACCCTAGCTCCAGTCGCTCCAGTGCCCAGTGGCCAGATGGGTGGAATCAGAGTCTGCCGGCAGGCCAACATCATGAGCCAGGAGGCAGCTGTGATGCCCGAGATGCTGAGCATCAGAACAGGTTTGCCTCGAGCAGTTTCGCACACAAAAACAATCCATAAATCCTGAGTCCAAGTGCCATCTTTATCATCTTTATCATCTTTATCATCTTTATCATCTTTCCCATCCCCAAGGAAGTTTGAGGTTTATGTCTGGTTGGTGGTTTTAACAATCTTGAAAAATATGAAAGTCAATGGGAAGGATTATCCCATAATATTATGGAAAATAAAATTCATGTTTGAAACCACCAACCAGATCTATTATTTGGGTATACCCCAAACTGACTGGGATGATTGGGTTTACCAAATATCCCCAAATCTGCGGGTCCTAGTGATAGTGGTCCCTGTCCACCCGGGAGTTCCAAGTTGCGCCCGTGATAGTCACAGAGAGCCCCAAGGAAGGGACCGGAGATCATGCGACAGAACAACTTCAGAGCCACCAGCCACGCTTCTTGTTGAAGCGAAATGGAAATCACCAGGTTTCGATCTCCACAATGCAAGGAGCCTGAGTAAACTTCATCACCTCAGGTGGATGGACATTTTAACCGGCAAAAACCATGTGAATTATATAACGGTATCAGCATGTTTTTCTTCAAGGCAGTAGCCCCACATGTCAGCAACTTGTCAGATTTGTCAAAGTATTGACACACAACTGATCAACCAATCAAGCAACCAAGCTTCCAGGCAATCAAACAGCCAACACGAAAGCATCAAACACATCAGTCAGCTCAGTCAGGTCAGTCGTCATTTGATTCCACAAACCCACCATTTTCTGCGTCCTTCAAGTGGCTCACGGGAACGTCACAAAGCACCAAACTTCGCAGCAACGGCAGGTAGAGTTTGATGCTTGAAACCTTCATCGGAACAACTCAAACAGGAACAGCCGACCTAGCCATCAAACGGAATGTCATGGAATAGAATAGACCTATATGTGGTGTATGATAGATTATATATATATTACAAAATATGTATTATATTACATGTTATATATATATACATCATTGCCAACTCCACTATGGCCAGTTCAAGGATGATCACAACTAAGAAAAAGCGATGTCCAATCTCTCAGCAATTCGCCAATGGGAGCTGCTGCCCAACCCAGCAGAGGAGCCATTCAGGATAGATCAGATATGGTATTTGGATATACTTTTTGTTGTTATATTCACTATGTACTTGTTTATATATGGTACTGTACCCTCACCCAAGACCTACCCTTTCTCATGTGTCTCATTCAGCTTCCAGCCCAGTTCCAACCAGAAATATGGTCGTGAAACCCCAGAAGAAGGGCTTAGAATCCCAAGCAGATCACATGTCTGGTTGGAGGGCCCCCAGGCTGCCATCATGACCACCCTAGAGATGCGCGTGCAAGTGGCATTAATGAATCCCAGGGGAACATAGATCGCAAAAGCTACCCAGAGCGTTCGTGGCAGCACCTCAAAAAATTCAGCGACGCTGAGACCGTCTTTGAAAAACTGCTTACGAAAAAAAAAGGCCAAAAAAAATGAACTAAGGAAACAACATGAAACAAGCCTAAGTGTGTCTCCCAATTTTTGGCTTCAACATGCTTCAACCGTCAACCCAAACCCAGTAGGATTTGGCTCCAACATGAAGCTTGGGAATGGGCTCTTGCGCAGGGCCCGTTGGAGAAAGGAACAAAGCATGTAAAGAAGAGATCTCACTTAAGTTTATAGTAACCCTCAAAAGATCAAAAGTAATTCGTCACTGTTTGGGTACAACTTGGGGGTTGCTATATATGTTTCCCCCACCGATTACTTGCAACACATCCTTGCAGCGCAATTACCCATCCCTGAACCCCCCCGTTACTTTCCATTTGGCTGTGTCTGACAATAGCCATTTGATACTTTGATACCCCCAATTTTCATGCTGAATCACCAGTTTCCCCGGGAAAAAAAAAAAAAAAACATGATTTTCTGCCAAATACACCATGATCATCAAATGATAATCCATGATCACCATTGTCCCAATAAAAATTGCAACCCAGCTGTAGCACCATTTTCCCCCCTGGCCGCTGCAACCCGCCCGTGTCAGGCAGCATAGAGCTCTCGAAGCCCCTGGGCGCCCGCGACTAGCTTGGCCCTGAGAGACATCACCTTGGTGTAGGCCGTGAACCAAATGGATATAACTAAACCAGGGTTGTGTGCCCCCAGAAATTTCGATATCATCCATATAACTATGTGAAAATATGTGAAAATATTTGAAAATATAAACATGTTTCTTCACTTGTAACTAGAACTGCACCAGTAGTGGTTTCAAAGTGTCTTTTATTTGCAAACTTTACAAATATCCCGAGACTACATCAACACCAAGCTGATTGTAGCACATCATTTTTTTTGCATGGAGACTTAGTGAAAGACATACCCTCTGGTCGTTATCTCCATGGCAGGCTGGAAAATCCCCAATCTATCGATGATCGATGATTTTAACCTTCGGTTATATATACGGAATTTCCCACTGCCATCTTTGATTACCGGATGGTACCCTCTGGTAATTTAACATAGCTATTGAAAATCGCCCATATATATTTGATTTTGCATTAACATGGAAATGTTCCATATGTTGTGTTAGTTTACCAGAGGGTATCTATTGGAACAAAGAAAGGGCCACAATCACCGGCAACTTCTGCCTGATCTCACCAACATTGCGCAGCGGGCTTTGGCTGCAGCGTTCGCCGATCAAAACTGACATGGGGGACGGGTTTCTGCATACTGCTTTGATGATTTACAGCAACTATGGCATATTGTATCTACATCGATATCGTGCATAATAATGATGAATATATATATGTGATTATATATTAATCTATATAAATATATACATATATGTATCTCCATGTGTATATATATATGTGTGTGAGAGAGAGAGAGAGTGTGTGTGTGTGTGTCTAACCATGTGTTTCAAGTTGAACACCATGGGTTGACACTTCTGAGTACTTCTGACATGAATTGTGACCAATCTGCCGGCCATTTCCCATGGATGTCCCAAGAAATTGGCTCAAGCCAAAACTGATGCGGCGATCACAGCTGATTGGAGGCTCAGAAAAGCAAGGCCTTCCTGATCATTCCAGCACACCACTTTTTCCCAAGACATTTTCCACAGCTCTGTGGTGATTTCTGTGTTTGGAATTCAGGAAATGATTATTTTCCAGGATTTCCAGGATTTTCCCAGACATTTTTCTGTGATTTCCACCACCTTTTCTACAGGATTTCAGGAAATCTCCAGCTGTATCCTGCACAAAGCTCCCAGCTGTATCCTGCCATCGCCGAGCCCATCGCCGCCCGAAAGGCACGCCACGCAGCACGCTCCACGTCTCAGGACTGACGATGAACGAAGGAGGAGATGATCGAGGAGATGATCACCGAGAACGCCTGGGAGTGAACCACTTCAGCATCTTAGAAACTACAGTTATAACAGGTTTAGAAAAGAAAGAAAAAACCTATATATATATAGTTATATATATATATTATATCACCTTAGATGAACCATCAATAGTTTGGAAATTCGTCCGTATGAGCCATATTATGAGCATATCATGAACCATATTGCCAATCTATAGTTATTGCAGTCATCCTGGAGGGAATATGGTTTCCATCACAACCGACAAATCATCGAAATTTGGGAAGTTCTCGAATCAGACCAGTTCGTCTATCTACTGGATGATTATAATTGGAAAAATGGATAGTTAGTCGCAAGTTACCCTCTGGTAAACAGCCACATAACTATGGAAAGATCCATCATTTTAGAGCTGGGTAAATCCACTATTTCTATGGCCATTTTCAATAGCTATGTTGGTTTACCAGAAGGTAACGGGAAATTGATGATGATTGGCGATACATTGATGATCTATAGATGTAGTCCCACGACTTCTGGTCAAAGATCGCATTTTATCGTCGAACCTTTCTCTGGCCAAATTATCATGATTCACTAACCTGAAAATAGCTGATATCATACGGTCAATTTGGGGATGATTCCCCTCATCAACTGTCATTCCAGTGACGTCACGACCTGAAGTCATGATCAAACTTGTCCCATATAATCCCAGTCAGATTGATGGTTTCTAGGCCATGTACCTATACGTATACGTATACCTATACATATACCTATACATATACGTATACCGATACGTATACCTATACATATACATATATATATACATTTATACATATGTACATATGGAATATCCATGAATTGTGTATGGCGATTATATTCAAGTTCTATGTATATATGTATACATATACATATATATATATAATATTATATAATATTATATAATATTATAAAATGATATATATATATATACATGATTATATATGAATATATATGATTATATATGTAATGATCACCCGGATCTTCATGGAACTCTGCCTGCACCTCGCTGCACCAAAGCGAACCGTCAGATCCGTCATGCGATGACCACTGCTGTGCCATCCTTCCGTGCTGCTTTTTTTGGAGTTCACAACAGTGTTCAACATGCAAACCATTGGGTTTAACCATCAAAGAGGGTGATTCAAGTTGGGATTGGTCCCCGAGAATGGGGCACCCAGACCCAAAAGATTGCTTTCTTAGAGCGATGGATCTGCAGAGGGATCTATGATCGGCGGTCAAACTAGTTGTACACCTTTCAACCCTGGGATAGTGTCTACGAATAATATAAAAATGATTGTATTTTATAAGATCATCTCAGATATCATTGTGCATCTAAACAGACTTCTTCCTATATACACAAGTACTACCCTCTTGTTGTTCAACATAGTTATGGAAAATGGCCCGCTGATGATTTATAGATGATTAAAATGATGAATTACCTCTGAAAAATGGTGATTTTCCAGCTCGCAAACTGTCAAATAATCAGAGGGTATACACTGGTAGGACAAAAGTTGCGCTTGTTGAGCTTCCCACAGTGAACATGGTTGGTTTCTTCTTCTGCACACCCTTTCCCCGTAGAATCCTAGCATGGAGCTTTGTCGTACCC
>Ga0126342_10018679_pt1 | contig 11860 bp, 11 predicted proteins | sample Cyp1metagenome_FD_92528 | JGI IMG/M metagenome (GOLD analysis project Ga0126342, IMG submission 92528) | Coral microbial communities from Lord Howe Island, Old Settlement Bay, Australia - Cyphastrea 1 metagenome | ecosystem: Host-associated > Invertebrates > Cnidaria > Coral ... | reverse complement strand
CTAGCATATATATATATATATATATATATACATATATTTCTATATACATATAAATATAATGTATACATCATATAATCTCTATATATAATATATATATATATAAATGAATATATACATAAATAGAAATATATATATACAAAGATAAATACATACATACATACATACATACATACATATTATATATATATGGTACCCCCCCGAAACCTACCTTTTCTACATATTCATCACATGGTTGGGTCAAAAGGGGGCTACCTTGTACACACGCACCATTCAGAATGCATTCTCTGCTAAATCTAAGATCTAAGATCTAAGGCTCTCCCAGGACTCCTGAGCTAAGATCTAAGACTTCCCCAGGACTCCTGACCAAATCTGAGATTTTCCTGTCCAAAATCAAAGATCTAAGATTCCCCCCCCGGACTCCTGAGCAAACCTTCGATTTTCCTGACCAAAATCTAAGATCTAAGATTCCTCAAAGACTCCTGGGCAAATCTTAGATCTTATTCCCCAAAGACTCACCAGCAAATCTTAGATCTTAGATCTTAGATTAAAATCTAAGATTCCCAAAGACTCCTGAGCAAATCTTAGATCTTAGATTTAAATCTAACAGTCTCCAAAGGCTCCTGAGCAAATCTTAGATCTTAGATCAGGGAAAATGCATTCTGAACGCGTTCCTGCATTTACGTTGTCATATCTTCCGGTCTGTGTGCCTCACTTCCTCTCTCTCTTCTCCAGTGCCGCCTTTTTGCTTTCAGCAACCAACGCATCCACTCCTTCCTCCCTTTCTATCATTAGCCCACCTTTAGCTGAAGGGCCACTGGCTATCACGGCTATCGAATTTTCAAAGAAGGCGCTAGTGTTGCCCGTGTCTTCCACCCAGCAATAGCGCATATTAACTTGCAGCGTTGGCTGTCCTTCGAGGTAACTATGTGAGACTTGAGATTTTCAAGTCTGAACCCTTTTCAGACTTGAGATTCTCAAGTCTGAATCGGTCTTCAAAAAAATTAACCTTCTGCTAACATGTGGTCTCTTGTCTGTGCCTGTCTTCGGTACATGGGCTGATTGTCTGCATGGACTAGTTCGGGGTGGATCTCAATGGATACTGAGAATCCGCCGACCCCTGCCGACAGCACGGGGAGCGCGTCAGAGAAGCAATAGCACGCAGCAAGTCGTACATGCAGCAAGTGTCAAAGTGCCGATGCAAGAGCAAAAATGTTTAGCAAGTTTAAACAAAGGGAAAGGAGACAGCAATCAAGCTGCACGAGCAAGGAGCAAGCGAGCAAGAAGCAAAGAAGAAGAAGAAGGAGGAGAAGAAGAAGAAGCTGAAGCAATTATGGGCTGCCGGCCGCGGGCCCGATCCGTCCTTCACTGCCATTTTGCTTTAGCCCTGCGACACCGTCCTTGGACCCGAGCTGTGCCAGACGAAAGCCACCTGCAAGACGCAGCAAGCAATTTGGAAGCTGGCAGTGCCGAACGGCAAGTAAAGGCAAGGTTTGAAGCTAGTTTCTAGGCAGTTCAGAAAGCAACGTTTGGCACTATGGGCTGCCGGCCGCAGGCCCGATATGTAGGTATGTATCTATATAGGTACGTTGGTATGGAGGTATGGAGGTATGGAGGTAAGTAGGTAAGTAGGTATGGAGGTATGGAGGTATGGAGGTATGTAGGTATGTAGGTATGTAGGTATGTAGGTATGTAGGTATGTAGGTATGTAGGTATGTAGGTATGTAGGTATGTAGGTATGTAGGTATGTATGTATGTATGTATGTGCTTGCACAGATGTTGGATGCTACGTTGAAGTACCTCCCTCGTACCTGCGCAGACCCTTGCTGCTACGTTATAGGATCCTTTCTGGTACATGCACACACAGTTGATGTTACGTTACATGACCTTCTATTTTACACGCGCAGACAGTTGATGCAACTTTATAAGGAGTTATAAGATCTTCTCTCCTACTTCCGTAGACGCTTGACGTAACGCTACAAGATCTTCTCTTGCACTTGCACAGACACTTGGTGCTACATTAATTGACCTTCTCTTGTTTTTGCACAGGCACTTGAGGTTACAAGATCTTCTCTTGTACTTGCACACTTGCACAGACGCTTGGGCTTGGTGCTACGTTACAAGATCTTCCCTCGTACTTGCACAGACACTTGATGCTGCGTTACAGGGTGCTGCGCTACCGGGGAGGGGGGACCACCATCCGGGGGGTAGCCAGGGGGTAGCCGGCCTGGGGGACCATACCATTGGGGGAGGGGGGGGTACCGGACCGCAGACCGGGACCATATATACGTATCATATACGGTATGATAGATACATGTGGGTATAGTATATCTATTTACAGCCGTATCCCAAACTCCCTCAATGTTTGCCTCGACAGTCAAACAAAAAATGTTTGTTTTAATTTGTTTTGTATGATATATGGTTCTGTTCCGTCCTTTCGAGCTGCCAGTTGGGCATCACTCAGGTGAAAGCGCTCCCTGTTGTCTTCCACTGCCTGGAATGCGACAGTGCTTGGTGTGCGTGGTGAGCATTGGTGAGCTGCATCAAATCTGTGCTGTCTGAAGTGCCTTGATGCTCGCGTCCACCTGGCACTTCAAAAGTATTCAAAGGTGCCAAGAATCTCCAAGAATCTGCTGGTTTTGCTCCCGGTTTTTTGAAATTAAAGTGCTAAAGTGCCAAGAATCACAAGCTGACCCACCTCTGCAAGGTCGCCAGACAAAATCGAGAGCTCTGCCGCTAGCTCTTTTTGTAGATCCTTGAGATCGTCTTGGAGCCAGGGGCCATCAGCATGGGGTTAACTAAACCTCTCTGGCCATCCGAAAGAGTCTGAACCACCCTGAGCACCCTGAGCACCTGGCTTGAAACTTCCGACTCTCAGCTGTGTTTTCTGACTGTAGCAGTTTTTGCCACCTCAGCAAAGAAATGCAAAGAATCTATTTGCCGCCTTCCCGGGCTTCCCGTCACCACCTTCGCCCTCGTATGAATGTTCGCCCTCTAGCACAGTTTCTGAGCGTCCAACTCTTTGTGCATGCTCCGCACCTGAACACTGACTCAACTCATGTGTCGAAAGTCAAAGAAGTATAAAGAAGTCTTGCATTCATCTTGCATTCATGGGCTTCCCGGAGAAAGGTACCCACCCCGCCACCATGCCTTTCGAATGAGAGCCTCTACTTCATCTCGAGCCTCAAAAGTGTCTTGCGCTGAACAAATAACTTGACTCTGCAGTCCCAGCATGAGGCTCTTGCGACGTCAAACGGATCGGTCGAAGTGGAAAGCATGTCTAGAGTGTACACAGTGTACACAGTGTACACAGTGTAAGTACACTTATATAGTTGAAATTAGTCGAACCCCTTTCACTCAACTCTACATTAACATCACTGTGTGATTCTATGTAAATCTAGCACTGCGTTACTGTCTGCTCCGTTTTTCAATATATGGCATTTGTTGGCTCATGTATCTTCTTCATTGGTTTCCAATGGCAGCAAATAGACTATACTGGATGTTGACTTTGGGAGGTAAAAGGTCTACCACTTGTTTACGGCAAAAAGATTGCTGTCTGGAAGCAAGTCCTGCTCAATCCAAACATCTATCCACATGACGCATTACATACAAGAGCATCCATCACTTGTCTGATGCACTTGCAGCGCTTGCAAGAACCAAAGAAGCAGCGAGGTGTGCAAATTGAAAATTCCTGTTCACTGTGGGCCCAAGTGGATGGCTCGCGGTGCAAAATAGAAATTCATGAAAACAGAAATGGTCCTGCCCAGAGTGTGTAAATGTAGCTGAGCATTTCAGAACCAGGGCCCAAGGGGTGAGACACGGTGAGACACGGTGAGACACGCTGAGACACGGTGAGACACGGTGAGACACGGACACGGATAGACAGAGACAGACTTTGTTTTTGTACAGTGAGTCTTACAGGGTCCATCGGATCCATCGGACGCCCAGGAGGTCACGGATTTCTGGACAGGGCGCAGGGCGCAGGTGGGAACAAAGAGAGTGATCCAGTGTTTCACAGTGAGGGTCTTGTGGAGTCTTGTGGAGTACCAAGTGACAAGTACAACTATCAAACACATTCAAAGTACATCAAATTAATGTCAATATCATTGCATTCACACAGCATCAGGTGGTACCTCTATGACCGGACACTAGCTGGATATATAAACCCGAAGAAAGTCGCACCACTGAAGTAAAGCAAACCCTTGCAAACGTCTGACCGCACGCAATACAAACCTACAAACCGTTTCAAAGTACAAGAAGCAAGAGAAAACACCACCTAGTCAGACCAACGCGCATACCCTTGTGTCCCTTTGACAACTCTCCTTCTGGACCTGCAACTTGTAACACAGCAGGAGAAAAGCTGCAGTGAATTTTGCAAGTACCAAGCCTCGCTCTGCACGCCAGAGTCTGGAGCAAATGGCCATGTTGGCCATACCAGTTGAGGATGGCAAACTGGCTAGACTGGCTAGGAATCTCAGGAATCTCTGCATCTTTGTACATGGGCAAACACATTCTGTGTTGACTAGAGTCGTCGCAGGTCCTTCCTTTGAACTCATGGAAATTGAAAAGGCCACAGGCAGAATTGCTGCTGAAAAACTCCTCAGTGTGAATGACGTAGATCACATGTGAAAGTAACATTTTGAGCAAATTAAAAAATAGAGCATTTGTCACATTTGTCCTGTCATTATCTTTCATCCATGTTTGAAACAAAGGCCAAAGGTGATGTGTTTTCTCCATGTTCTGAGCAAACAAAAAGAAATCGACCGATCGACCCAACTCCTGCAGCATCGGTTTTTGGGCTCACATGACCTTGGCGAATCGTGCAGAGTGAGCTCACTGGGCACAATTAGCTTTAAAGCTTCTGCGGCACATATTACAACATATTACAACATATTACAACATATTACATATATGTACAGTATATATATATACATCCATGCAAGTTTCATGTGTATAAACGCGTCATGTTCAAAACATGTGCTTGCATCGAGGAGGATGGTATCACTATTTCCTGAGTTGACCAGGCACCTAAACTAGAGCCGAGAATGACTAGAACTAGAAGAGACAACTGAAAAAGGTTCGGCGACTTTACTACGGAAAGAATTCAGCGCAAAGTTCCCATATCTTCATTCCGCCTCTTCCCTTGGTCTAGTCTAGTCGTGTGTCTGCAATGATCCACCGCTAGATGCATCTGGAACCAACATGAAAAGGCTGCCAGAACGAGGGTTTGCAGCATGGCAACAGAATTCTAACATACCCCTACTCTGGGTAGGAGGGTGCGATCTGACTGCGCTCTTATGGTTCTATGGGTTGCAGGAGACAGTCCTCCCATGATAGATCTCATGTGCACGCAACAGATTCCGAACAAATACTCAAACGTTGCAGGTGTTTGCAAGATCCTGCATTTATCGCATTCCTTCCATGAAACCCAAATATGTGTGTGTATGGCTGCGTGTACGCCCAACACAAAAAAGAATCGGCTCGAGGATGCAGAAATCCAGGTTCCAACCTGCTTGTATGGAACAAATATATAGACATCGACTTGGAGCCAAAATTGTGTCCACTCCACACTTTGGGGCATCCATTCATGCAAAAGCCTTTGAAAATTCTGAGTCCTGTCTCTTGTCACCAAAGCTCGCTGCCACGCACATCTCTTCGATCTCTGCCAGTGGGGGGGCCTGCACCATTCCGACCAACTTACACTGCAAATCTGAAAAAACAGAGGTGATATTGAAATCTATTGAATGTCAAAAAAAACAGGAAAGGGACCCACCCAAATGGCCCCGCGTCACAAACAAAAAAAGGACACACCAAAAGAAATGCAGACCACAACAACCTGCAGTTCCATCTCCCAGACTGCTAGACACGTTACATCAAGTCGCTTTTTGATGCTGTCATGGCTTCTAAGAACGCGGCAGGCAGTTCAGACTCACGCTGCCATGGCCTCATGTGCAATTAACTTTTGGAGAAAACTTTCACTAAACAAATCAAGGATATTCAAGGTATCTCACAACATATCCTTTTTACTTATCTTGAATCTGGTTGCCAAGAAAACAAAACATGCAGAACATGTCTCTCTTCTTGCGCACATATTTTTCACACAAATCTTGTGTTGAACGCTACACTTCATCTTAGCTGCACATATGACTTCTATAATCCTAAGACGGTCTGAGTTTTGGATGTTTCTGTAAGGCCCCAGTCTTCCCCAGTGCTTCAGAAAGTTCAGCTGCTTCAGTGTAGGATTTGTTTCGAAGGTGAATTCCAAGCTGAGAGTCCTGCTCCAATTTGCCAACCGGCTTTCCATACTCTGTTTCGTACCAAGCCTCGAAACTACAAAGGTCAATCGAGTCCCGGGCAAAGTGCCGGAGATTTTCATAGTAAGACTGCTGGGCTGTCTACAAGCCAACTGCAAACACCGGTCATCTTGTCCTCTCCAGCGCAACAGGGCAGCACAGGACAAGGTTTCGAGGTCCGGCCATCATCTCAAGTGCTCGGAATTTGGTCCTTTCCAAGGTCTCGTGCCTTGAAGAGATCGTAGAACCTCATCATGCAAACGCAATCCCGGCAGTCTCCAGGGTAACCACGGTACGCGCAGTGAGAAACAATGACAACACCCAGTATTTAGTACTTCAAGGCCAGTTCAAGTGACACACTAAAAGATTTCACAGTTTAGACTAATAGACATTGCAAATCAAGACCTATGTTGATTTGTTTCAACCACGCATGGAGGCTGCCACATGTGAATTTGTGAACGAGGTCTGTTGGGCTATGGTAGCAGAGTCAACGATTGTTGCAGAGATTCTTAGAGCCTACTCAAAATAGTAAAATTGGAGAAGATGATGTGAACAGACACATAAACAAACACACAAAGGCACCAAAACTACTGTATATATCATATATACAATATCTGATAGCTCTCATTCATTTTCAGCGATAGCTGGTGTGAAACCATGTCATATTTAAATATGTACAGCATTTATATGCATCTATCAAAGGGATTCAAAGGGTATTGTTCTCTGTTTTTCAAGAAAGATTCTATGCAAGAAGATTTCCTGAGCTGCCGGTAGCTACCAAAGGACCAACCAATTTCAAAGCTTTCTGGAGGAATCATCCTTGCTTCTCTTTTGAAATGAGCTTTCCATGCCTGACGCTTTGACGATGAGGTTACCTTTTCCCGTTGTTCATACAACTTTCCAGGCTGAGCATCCAACTTGTTTGTATATTCTACAGTGTCGACACCAGCAAATAATCCCCAGGTAAGATCCTGGCAAACCAGAAGCCAAACTAGTCAGGATTTCAGGGCAAGAGTTGCAGCGGTTGCACGGTTGGCCCCACTTCTGCTCGAAGTGCTAGACGTAGAACATCTTGGAACACTGTCCTTCCCCGTCAGACTTGCATACGGACCGTTTGGGTCGTACTTGTCAGGACCTTGCGTTGCAGGCCAGAGATTTTTGATGAGTTGACATGTCTGAATTCTCATCGATGCATGTGTTCAGTTTCGAGCGGTCTGAGACATCAAAAATGTAGCCGTAGACGGAGAGCAAGTATCTCCGGTCTCTGTTGTCGCAGCCATACCTTACCCAACAGAATTTAAAGGAGAAAAAACTTCCAAGCCATGAACAAAGAAAACAGTGTCTTGGTAATTCTTGGTACACCATGCAGTGAACGGTGAACAACTCACTATCTCACCAGCTGCACTGCTGAGCTGTTGAGCTCACAAGACTTACCCAGAAAGGATCCGCTACTGGGTTCTGTAACTCCCTACCGCGCTAACCGCTCCAGTACCCATCAGTCCAAGAGCTACACTGCTACACTACTTGCTTCTGTGACTCAACTTACACAGTCAACATTGACGAATGACCAAACACTGTGTTTTGAAGGAGCAACTTGAGCGAGTTGCACATCATACTAGAAGGCAAAGCATTGGGCAAAATGATATGTTCCTGATTGTTCCTGTTGCATCTCGCGCGCACAAAGGGAACCTCAAAGTTGCAAGCGGTCACAGTTTTGCTTATCCCGTACTCTGACTAGGAACGAACCCTGGCCGGAACAGTCTACAGTCTACACTCTGTTTTCAATCTGCCGGCACTGGTGATGCGGGGGTTCATTCGCTTTCTGCTGTTCACACTTCCGTTGCGTGCTGCCAACATTGCGAACTCTTGTAAATCACAACAGCATGGCGCGACTTATCCCATCGGAGTCAGAGAACCACCCTGCCAGTGCTTGTCCGTTATAACTTGCCACTCAATTGCTCATTGCGTGAGCCCCTCAATTATCCACCAGTTGAATCATGCACTGAACTGACTCTCTTCTGGATTTACTCATCCATCACCCTATTAGGCAATTAGTATCAATCAGTATTAATCAGTCTTAATGTGAATGCCGTGGTATCCTAATCATTTGAGAATTATATTCTCCAATCTGTATCATTGTGTGTATTGTGTATCTGTATTCCAACTTGTGCTCAACTTATCGCTGTTTCCTCAGGTCAACACTCCTCCAATTGTGTAGGAGACAGCAGCCCAACTGGATGGTGATACTCGGGCGGCAAATCCACGTTCTCCGGTCTGCACAAGCAACTGCGGTTTAGATTCATGCGAACTCGACATATTGAATCATATTGAATCATATTGAATCGTTCACGTATGAAAATCCATGATACAGGGCAGCGTTGCCTATCCAGCGGTCTGTGACCACCAGAGAGCACAAGCCCTTGCTTTTGACTGTCCTGAACTCTGGCAACTCACAGGCAGTTTACCATGGCACATTCGGATACATTCCGGCACGATAAAGCTCACGGCTCATGTGGACGCCTCATACTGATCTGTCTGCAATGTGGATCGCTTTGACTTTGCGGCTTCAGAGCGCTGCTTTAGTTCTTCGTACTTTGATCTGAACATCTCCTTGGCGAATCCCACTAAATTCAGCCCCGAAGATCCATTGGATCCCAGCTGAGACTTGCACCGTCATCATTTTTTTGGTTTCCTGCAGAATCAAACTTGCAGGCCTATGTCGTTTCTCGAGAAACCAGAAAGAATCGTGAATAGGCAGGGTCCACGGGAGCATTACATAACTTATATAACAGTTTCCGGACTCTATATATATATATATATACATATACTGTATATGGATATATATATATGTGTGTGTATATGGATATGTATACATATATACTGTATATAGATATATGTATATGGAGGCTTCCCATTATCCCAAATTAGATCATTGTTGTATTGAAAACAATGGTTTGGGAGTTCCCCATTTTAGGAAATTCCCTTACTATGTGTATATACATATATGCATATGTATTATGTTACATATACATATTATCTATATATATATATGTTTTTTTGTATTATGTATATATATATACTTATATATATACGTATGTATATACGTATGTATATTATCTATATATTTGTATATTATATCACATATATATATGATATATTATTATACATATATCATATATATATATATATATATATAATTATATATATATTATATATTATGTATCTTGTTTTGTCATGATGCTATCCTTGCGTTGTTTTTGCAGAAGGTGCATGCATCAGAAGTGGAAAGGAAACCCGGTGAAACAGAGAACAAGTGCCCACTAACTCTACCAATACACATTTCATGGGGATGTCCCATGGCTCGAAAGATTCAAAATCTAAGACACACTTACAGCATTTGGGAAACGAACATCTATGTTGACTAGAGTCACTAGAGCTTTGATTCCATAGCATTTCGGATGCGTTGTACAAAAATGTTCAAACCGAGGCGGGGGCCACCAACCAAAAAATATAAAGAATGCAAAATGATAAAAAGTACCCTGCCTCCCTCTCTCTTTCGCTGGGCTTCCCCTTTTGCCACTGATATTGACCGTCTTTTGAATATCTGGCCCAAGAAGGTGAAAGTAAAGACTTCGTACTGCTGGGCAGCAAACCACTCTCTCCCTACGACCTTGTCTGAGGCAAACAAAACATAGACTCGAAACGAATCAACTGAGAATGGCTAACATGGCAAGGCTACACAGGCTCTTTGACCTCGGTCTTTGCCTCTTCCAAAGACATCTCTGCTTTCGCTGCTGTAGTTGTTGGAGCCTGAAAACCATAACAACACAGTTGAACACAGTTCATGCATTGTATGTGTATATATATATGTCATAGCATAGATATGAATATGTAGATAAGTTACATGTGATTTTGGTGCTGTGATTTTGTCGTGAAAAGTGTTGGATGGTTGGATGGTTTTGCTCTGACGCTAAGCTGGAGGCCATCTGTCCAGGACATGCTTGGGCCTTGCACCGGCAATTTTCTACCACTCGGTACGGCTTAGTATCGTGGGCAGTATAATCAGTTCACTAATTGGATATCTTGAATATGTTGGGCCATTCAGTTCAGCAATTCTGCTCTGCAATTAGAGGGCGGAGGCCTCTGCAATGGTCCTTTGCAAATCACTTCTGAGCTGCTGGAGGGCCTGTACCAAAATGGGAAAGTGGTGGGGGTTGAAAATGTGGCAAGGCATGAAGAAGGCAGTGACAAAATGCAAAATATCTCTCGCTCTAGCTGTAGACAAAGTTTCACCCTTGCTCATGCAACCTGAGTTTAGCTGCTAATTATTTCAATTTGCCTTTTCATGCAGGCTTTGGGGGTGTGATTTTGTCTGACAATATCTCAACCACAAATTCTTCGGCTTTGTGTTTTCTATTGTTTCCAGCTAAAATCCGTTCTGCTGAGACAGTACAATCGGGAACAATTAAAATAGTTTCATTGAAGTACAGTCGCTGCATCACATTGAAAGCCGTCTCTTGAATTATTTCCACGATGCCAATGATGTCCCAGCCCAGGTCTGCATGCACCAACTCTTCTGCACCTTGTTATCCGCCTGCACTTGCAGGCCTTTCTTGCAAATTTCCAAGGCCTTCAGGTTTTCATGCAAACATCTAGAAACAGATTGAAACAGGACTCAAATCAAGAGCATCTAGTTTTTCACCATTGTGACAGCCGCCAGCATTTCTATGCATTACTGAGAAACAAAGCAGCACGTGCAGCACAAACAAGGTAACTATCGGATTATGATGAAAGCACCCTGAAACACGTTTATGTTTCTGCGGACGGTTTTCAAATAGCGGATGCAAATTACAGTGCCCTGAGAACCCTACTCTGAAACTTCGGGAAACCTAGAGGTTCGGGCCTCTTCCGCCTTACTTCCAAGCTGCAACGCAATAGCTCTGTTGTAATATGCCTAGGCGATGAGAAGCAGGAACTCGAGAAGAGTAAGTCAAAGGTCCAAGAGAACGGAGATGCGGATTCCCATGTATTCTGTCAAAACTGCCCTTCTAAATCTGAAGGGTTTCTTTTTATAGTTCCTGAGACAAGCTACACAAACCATTTTCAACCCAGGGATTGCTTTGCAGAATTGGGAAGTCACGAAAATCAATATTTCTATCTGAGTCCGGTGGGTGCCTTACCAGTAGTGCCACACAAGGGATGGCAGAGCGAATCCATTGACGGACCGAAAGGTGGTAGGAGTTGTATTTTTTGGAGTGGTTGCAATGGTTGCAGTGGTCACCTCACCCACAACTGCTGAATGTAGTGTGGTGTAGCGCAGCTGTAGTTGTAGCTGTAGTTGTAGCGTGGTGTAATTAGTGTGTGTAGTTGCAGTTGTAGTTGTGGTGTGGTGTAATGAGTGTAGTGAAACGTAGTGTAGTGTAGTGTAGTGTAGTGTAGTGTAGTGTAGTGTAGTGTAGTGTAGTGTAGTGTAGTGTAGTGTAGCGCAGTGTAGTGTAATTAGCGTGGTGTAGTTGCAGTTGTAGTTGTGGTGTGGTGTAATGAGTGTAGTGTAATGTAGTGTAGTGTAG
>Ga0126342_10018678_pt1:0-10000 | contig 11861 bp, 10 predicted proteins | sample Cyp1metagenome_FD_92528 | JGI IMG/M metagenome (GOLD analysis project Ga0126342, IMG submission 92528) | Coral microbial communities from Lord Howe Island, Old Settlement Bay, Australia - Cyphastrea 1 metagenome | ecosystem: Host-associated > Invertebrates > Cnidaria > Coral ... | reverse complement strand
GACGTCTAAACTTCCCTCGCGTATTATTTAGGGATTCATTTGGGATTTGATTTAGGGTTTCATTTCGGGTTTCTTTAGGGTTTCCTTTAGGGTTTCTGTACGGTTTCATGTAGGGTTACATTTAGGGTGTCTTTAGGGTTCGGGTTTCTATAGAATTTCATTTAAGGTTCTTGTCCGTTTTCATGCAGGGTCCCTTATAAGGAATTCTAAACGTTCAAATCGGTTTTTTTTAAGGCTTCTTTAGGCGTTCCTTTAGGGTTTCTTTGGTGTTTCTTTAGGGTTTCGTTTAGGGTTCATTTAGGATTTCATTTTTAGTTTATTTAGGGTTTCAGTTTGGGTTTCATTTAGGGTCTCATTTAAGATTTCTTTAGGGTTTCATTTAGAGTTTCTTTAGTGCTTCTCTACGGTTTCATTTAGGGTTTCATTTAGGGTTTCTTTAGGGTGTCATTTAAGGTTTTTTAAGGGTTTCATTTAAGTTTTCTTTAAGGTTTCATTCCAGGGTTTCTTGTCAGGATTTTTTTTCACGATTTCCAATCGTTCAAGTGGGTTCTTTTAGGGTTCCTTTAGGGTTTCATTTAGGGTGTCATTTAGGGTTTCTTTAGGGTTTCATTTAGGGTTTCATTTGGGGTTTCTCGAGGGTGTCAATGTAGGGTTTCACCTAAGGTGTCAGTTAAGGTTTCATTTAGTTTTTTGGGTGTCATTTGGGGTTTCATTTATGGCTTCCTTAGGGTTTCATTTATGGTTTCCTTAAGATTATATAGTTTATGGTTTCTTTAGGGTGCATTTAGGGTTTCATGTAAGGTTTCTTACCAGTAGTACCACAAGTGCGCAGCGTATCAACACCGACGTCGCTTCATGTACATAAACCATACGCAAACAGATCAACCCACGTACCACCACAAGTGCACAGCACAGCGTGTCAACACCTATGTCACCCCATGTACATGAACCATTGGCAAACATATCAACTCACGTACCACCACAAGTGCACAGCATATCAACACCTATGTCACTTCATGTACATGAACCATAAGCAAACATATCGAAATCACGTACCACCACACGTGCACAGCATATCAACACCTATGTGGTTTCATGTGTATGAACATTAAATACGTTTATGTTCATGTGGATGAAATGACGTAGGTGTTGATACGCTATGACTTGTGGTGGTACGTGAGTTGGTATGTCTGCTCACGGTTCACGTGCATGAAGCGACATAGGTGTTGATACGCTGTGCACTTGTGGTGGTGCGTGGCTTGATACGTATGCTTATTATGGTTCATGTACATGAAACGACATCGGTGTATGTGGATATGGTGCAAAGGCTTCATGTGTAGCCGTTTAAAGACACGCATCCATGATGGCCTGCCCAACCCACAGTTGCAGCCAAACATAGCAATATGTTTGAGAAAGAACAATGTCGGCAACGACTTTGTTGGCCACGGAACTAAGAAATTGAGGATCAAAACAGTTTTTTTCAAAAAAAAAATCGGAACAGATACCATTCAAACGGAGGTCTGGCATTTTCCAATGTATTGGACCCTGGAAACATCCAGGAACATCAAGGATCAGTTGGTGAAAGGGTTGTTCATCTTTCCAATTACTTTTTGGTGGGTGGCTTTGGGTCAGGTCATTTGCTAACCCAAAATTGGGCTGAGTGGAGGACATTTTTTTTTCCTCCGCTTGGACTGCTAGCCTTTGTGGTTTTTTGGTTTCTGTGTTTTTTTTTTTTTTGATGGCTTCTTGGATCTCGTAACTTGTGTGGTTTGTGTGGTTTGTGTGGTTTTTTGATTTCTGTGGTTTTTGTGGTTTCTGCGGTTCTTCGTGACGTCTTGGTCTTTAAGGGTTTTGGTAGCAGTTTGGTTTCTGTGGTTTGTGTGGCTTATGGTTTTTCGTGGTTTCTTGGTGTTTTATGGCTTTCGTAGTTTTTATCGTTTTTATAATTTTTGCGGCTTTGGTGGCTGCTTGGTTTCTGTGGCTTGTGTGGTTCATGGTTTTTCGTGGTTTTCTATGGTTTTCTATGGTTTTCGTGGTTTTTATGGTTTTTGCTGTTTTGGCTGCTTGTGCGGCCTTTGTGGTTTCTTAGTTTCTTGGTTTCTTGGTTTTTGCACCCTGTGAACCCCAAAACTATTGCAACAATCCTGGGAACCAGTGCAGGACCAGATCCACTTATAGTTTCTTTATTGATACCTGGAGGATTTTCATCACATGTTGAATGGTGTTCATTGAATTTTTGCATTGTTTTCAATTATTTTCACATGCTGTTTGTTGATGTTTACATGGGTTTATTTTCTCATTAGTTTTGACATCGTTTTCATTGATTAAAAGAGATGAGTTTGACAAGTTCGCGTTTTTTGTGTTGTTTTTATATCGCCACATGCATGCATGCATGCATGCATGCATGCACACAAAAAGGGGTAACGTGCACAGCGTATCAACACTTATGTCGCTTCATGCACATGAACCGGCAGCAAACATATCAACTCACGTACCACCACAAGTGCACAATGTATTAAGATTTATGTCACTTCAATGAAGATGAACTATAGACGACCTGGTCGAACGTCTCCATTTCACAAATACAAAAATGAACCACACCTTCATGTAAAACGACCTCAATGTATGAGACGCATGTACAAAGTATTAAAAATGTGCAACTTATCAGGGGCCCCGAGCCCCCTGGTGACCCAAAATTAGCAATACCTAACATGAGAACTGTCCTCAAAAAATCGATCAATAAAGGGAGCACGGAAATCATTTTTATGAAGTTGCAGGCGCTGTGGGTGGTCAAGACGCAGACTAACATAGCTACTGCGACACTCCTGGTAGCGGATGGAACGTGGGCAAAATCACCAAACAATGCCCGGGCAGCTCCGGCCCCAAAAGTGTATTCTTGAATAAGGACTCCTTTTGAAATCCATTCAACAAAAAGGGGTGGGGAAGGGAAATTTACTTTTTGGGAAGTGATGGAGATGCTGCGCGTGGACAGCACATAGAGTAACAAAACCACTACGTTTTCGTAGCTGGTGTGAGGTGGGAAAATTGCAAAAGGCGCATTCTTGAATACAAAATTCCTATTGAAAACAATTGGAAGACAAAGAATGAAAACACACGTTTTTATCTTGGAAATGGACAAGGGTGCTGTGGGTGGTCAGGACTCAGACTAACATAGCTACTAGGAGAATCCGGTAGCTGATGAAATGCCGGCAAAATTACATTTAAGGGTGCCGGGTCATATCCAGCCCCCAAATTCCATTTTTGAGTAAAGGACTCCTTGTGAAATCAACCAGCAACAAGGAATGAGAAAACATATTTTGTTTTGGACACTGGTGGGTGCTGTAGGTGGTCAAACTAAAATAAAAAGCTACTAAAAATGTCCTTCAACTTGGTCGCTGGTGGAATGTGGACAATACTACTTGTCAAAGTGCCTGGGCAAATGTGGCCCCCAAACAGGCATATCCAACCCCAAAAGCGCATTTTTGAATCGAAGACCCTTTGTGAAAACAAAAGAAAAAGGAATAAGAAAACGCGTTTTGTTTTAGACAGTGATGGGTGCTGCGGGTGGTCAAAACACGACTAACATAGCTACTGGGAAAGTCCTTCGTTTTGGCAGCTGATGGAATTTGGACAAAACTACCCTTCAGGGTGCCCGGGCAGATCTGGCCCCAAAATCGCGTTCTTGAATTCAGTACATTCTTTAAAACCGATCGAATACACGGACTGAGAAAAAAGAAACGCAAATGAAAACTAAGTGCTGTGGGTGGTCAAAGTACAAACTAACATTGCTACTGCGGACGTCTTTCGTTTTGGCAGTTGATGGAACATGGACAAAATAAGTTCTAAGAATGCCCTGGCAAATCCAACTTGAATTTTGATACGATGGCAAAAACAACTCCATGTTTCACACCCGGTCCGAAGAATTATGCAAGAGATTTAAGCACAATAGTATCACGGAGAATTGCGAGGATTGCGCATGGGGTAGAATTTCGCGCAAATTTGATCATGGATGTTAGTTCTGTGAAAACGACTGGTGCGGGTCGTTTTTTCCCAGGGTTGCGTTGCCAAGTGTTCAAGAGCGCCACGCAGCTAGTGAGCCGAAAGTCACGTTAAGTCAGAGTTTCTACGAACGTGTCATGCAAAGAGTGAGACATGTACATATGTGCGGTTTATACACTCCCACAATTGTTAAACTGAGGGTGCTACTTGGTAGACGTCAAGGGGTCATTTGCAGGGTCGCTGACCTCACTGCAACACTGACTTGAGCTGGCAGAAAAACAACCGTGAATTCAAAAACATGTTCCTCGCACATGTGCACAGCGTGGAAACAACGTTCATTTTTGGCCAATGGCGATGGCTGGTCAGGACTGACAAAACTCATTGCGGATTCGATGCGGTTTCCATATCAAATCATGTTGCGGCTTATGCGTCTAGTTGCCAAATAATTACCAATGTGGTAATACATGGCAGCGGGCTGGGAAACATGTGGTTTATTGCAGGACGGTTGGTAGCATTAAAACTATTGCATTAGAATTGTCCAAGGAAAATGGTCCTCTTGTTTTGCCGATGCGGTAGGAAATTCCAGATGCCAAATGTTCCAAACTCAAAAATGTGATTTGGCTGTTGCACGCACTAGCAGGGGTTCGTTTTCTTCAAACCAAGGCGCTCGCGAGCGCACAGAACCGTGTTCCCACAATGTTTTGCGATCCTCGCCTTTGCAGTTTCCCTTGTGTTTAGTTATTTACAACAAAGGCACAACCCACTCCCCCCTGCTGCCCTGACACATGTTCAGCACATGGGCCCGGAAAAAACAACTAGCGGCAGACGTTTCCAATGCCAATATGTAATGGTTGCTGTTGCCAAATGCGAACAATGGGGAAAAAATGTCATCAGATGGTCGTGTCAGAGGAAACGCACAGAGCAGCGGCCCAATTTTTTTTGCAACCGTACCCCTTCATCACCACAGCGCCTTACTCAACATCTACAAACACGGGGCACCAGGCCAACCCAGGGATGCTCTGCGCGCCTTGATTTCCGAAGTCAGGTGGATAATAAACATTACGCGACGACTGTGCCGCAACGTCTGGAAAGGGTGAAGGTGCAATTTTGATCAATTATGATCAACTCATCATGTGGCAAAGTTCGGCTGAATTTATGAACAAAAAATGTTGCGACGGCGAGCCGCTGAGAGACATGTAAAAAAAATGCATGCGAACATCCTGGAGGGGCCCGCCAAAAAAAAATACTATTGTGGTCGATCTGGCAGATATGGGACGAATTGTTTTTCTTCTGCGCTCAATATCAATACAGCTAGTTGCGCCAAACTGCAACAACGAAGTGGTAAACGGAACCATGGAACATTAGGAGATATGCCCTCACAATGCGGATCCACCCTCTACAACTGCGTTTCATTTTTGGACAGTTAAATTTACAAAACAAATCAGTCCAGGATCGCTACAAAACCCACATCGGCGTTGCAACGTCCTTACGTTTGCAACTTGCATTAGAAATGCGCATTGATATCCGTTTGAAAGATTTCAACCGAGGGCGGGGATGATCATTGTCATATACCCCGTGTGCTCCATGCAGCTGCTTTTCAACATGGCGAACAAGGTGCACAATCAAAATGCGCCTGATGAAACAATGAGTCAGGGGGGTGCTGTTGATAAGTTCTTGGGTTTGCAACATAATTCACATTTTTTTTGCATTGCATGTTTTCACGTGCGATCAACACACGAAGGAAAAATGCATGCATACGATGTTCCCAGTACGAAATCTTCCACATGGCAACGCCTCGCCGGAAACAGTGTGAGTTCTGCCACAGCAGTTCCATTGCGCAAACCAACAGCGCGTTGAAAAAAACATAAAACAACGGGACCAACACAAAACCACAACCATGTCAAATAGACCTCCAATATGTTTTTTTTATTTTATGGAACTAAAACGCGTAATTCAATTGGTTCGAACATCGATTCCCTGCTGTTTGTTCGTTCCTACTTTTTCCAGATGTTGACATTGGAATTTTGAAGCGTGCCGACTACAAAATGTTTTGTCATGGCGTTCGCAACCTGCAAAATGGTTAGGCGATATAGACGCGTCCCCACGTCACCTGCGATTGTTATTGAAAAACAATTTCTTAGACAACGTTTATTTTTATTTTTTTACTATTGACAAGCGTGCGTTTGTAACATTTCGGGCCAATAACTTGAAAATTCCAATCCAACAATGTCTAATTTTTTTACACCTGCAAATTGAATCCTCCAAATTGGACGTGGATTGTATAAAAATCAATTCTGTGAAAAATGTGTTTTTTCCTCATTTATTTTTGGGTTGGTGACAAGTTGCACTTTTTAATCTGGAACCATCTTGATTTTATGGAAGGTTTGGAGTTGGGATGTGCATGGCTGGGAGCGTGCGTGCACTTTACAAAGGGGGCATTCCAAGGAAACATATTTGTAGAATAAGGGTGCGAAATGGATGTTGCAGAGACAATTTTTCCTTAGATTCCGTTTTCCAAAAAGTAACCAAGGGGGCCCAGTCCCGCTTACAACCCACACCCCTGTAATCCATTTTTGGACGTATAATTTTTTCAAATCCCGAACCTACAAAAAGGGTTGTGCAAATTTGTTTTGTGCCGGACGGTTTCCAAACCAAAAAAAAACCTACCAAAAAAAAAATGGAGAGGGTTGTGGATGAACAATTTTTTCCCTGCACTAGGGCATGTGGAGATGCCGCCCTTATGGCCCCCTGCCAACGCTGCTCGATACGCTAAGAGGTCGCAAGGGGGAAAGGTACCCAAAAAAAAAACAGTAACTGAACTGGCGGCGTTTTCCACGTGAAAAATTAACCCGTTATCGTAGTGGCGGACCAACGCGAGGACAACAAACATACACATTCCACATACGATGCGACGTTTGCGTCGCAGCAAAAAAATGACAAGTGAACGAACCAAAAAAAAATATCATACATCATTCACCATATGTCAGGAATTTTAATTCATATGTCATAAATCACAAATCGCATTTCATTTATCATATATCCGGTATCATATATCACATATCATATATCGTTCACCGGAAGATGGACCACATGCAAATACCTAAACATGTGGCAAACAACAACGCGGGTGAGGGATATCACCTTGGCCGCTTATTTCCAATCTAATACTTAATTTTTGTGCTGGATTCATTTTTTTGGGTCGTTGCTTGTGGGTGGTTTTCGGAAGAATAATGTAATGTTTCCTCCGTCAGAACCGTGTGTTTAAGAGGCACTCCCTAGGAGTACGTGCTGCACTGTTTTTGTTGGACCTTTCATCAATACGTTGTTATATTTTCTTTATGGTTTGAAACCGTTGTTAGTGATTCCGAATTATTGCACGCAACCACGTCAGCTGTACACCATATAGTGTGTTCTGCGCTGGAACACTTTGGGTCAACTAATTGCTCTACACGGAGGTAAATGTTGCAACCTGCTGATTGCGTACGGAATCCAAACTATAGAGTGCAATAGTAGTTTTGTCGGGTCCCGGCGCACTCCGAATCCATTCCATGCTGCTGTAATAAGGTGCTGGTCGCACGTGTTTGCGTAGGGCCGCGGGCATCGATGCCACCTAGGGGACGCAAGTGAGGTTTTGCTGCATGGGGTAAGAACTCGGATTAGGCGGATTACGGAGCATTGTTATATCCTGCGAGCTTTGAAGTTACCACGTTTACTGATTGTGTATTGTTTGCCGTCTCCACCCTTCGCTTTTCAGTTCATAACATTTTTTGGGGGGGGTGGTGCTCACGCAGAAACGCAACACACCACATGAAAACATGATTCATGTTTGACTCGTTAACATCAAAAATTCACAAGCCTCACGTGGTCGTTTTTTTTAATAGATTGTTAAGTGCCCTTGTCTGTTAAAGCTTAAAATCAAACAGTTGTTTATTTCTTACGGTTCATGTGCCATACCTCGGACCTTCGCGTTGCCTCTTTGTGCAGGGGCCATGCATGTTTCGCATCATCATCGAAGTAGCGCCATACGCTTCGAAAAATTCAGACGCCAAATGAACACATCACATTAAAATAAACCACGACATGAGCATTCAAATGAAATGCACAACGAAATGTACAATCGGCTGACTCACCTTTTTCATCGCAAACAAGGGGTTGTCTCAAATACGTTCCATGACATCAGCATTGATGTGCATTGATCAGCTGAAGGCTGCTTATGATTGGATTTGCATTTCCACATTGTTGTTCTGATCCCAGGGAGGGAACGAGAGAGCGAGTGGGGCGGGCTAAAAATTGCACATGTCCCAAATTTTTGTTTGGGATCCCACCTTCACCACCCACTTGGGCATGGATGTCACATGTGTTAAATATAATGGAGTGACATGTGAATGTTGCATCATTCAAATTCTAAACATGTTTCGTTTCACATGCCTCAGAAACCTTGTGTCAAATTGTGTTGAAATCAAAGCACATGCATTTATTAATCCGGCTGTCTGTTTCACAGAAACCCTGTGCAGAAGTCTCGCTCAACTCATCAATTAGAAATTGTTTCCTTGATTTCTCTTCCAGAAGCCTGTATGGTTGAAACATCCTAAAGGCGTATTCGCAAGAGAGGAGATAACCGCTCTAGCCAACCATTACGCGATTTGATGAGCGAAGGAAACGCGTGGACAACTTGCGCATTCGTCCTCTTACTTAGACGGGGCCAGGATAAAGAGAAGGCACAAGGTAAGAAGATAAACAGAAGTTTGAAACTTTTGCACAAGACAAGGGGTGCTTGTAAAATAACAAGCACAATTTTTTCCGTATCTATAAACTGCAATTGACAAGTCAACGGCAGACTTATAGATTGTTAAGTGCCCTTGTCTGTTAAAGTTTAAAGTCAAACAGTTGTTGATCTCTTACGGTTCATGTGCCATACCTCAGACCTTCGCGTTGCCTCTTTGCGCAGGGGCCATGCATGTTTCGCATCATTGTCGAAGTAGCGCCATACGCTTCGAAAAAATCAGACGCCAAATGAACACATCACATTAAAATAAACCACGACATGAGCATTCAAATGAAATGCACAACGAAATGTACAATCGGCTGACTCACCTTTTTCATCGCAAACAAGGGGTTGTCTCAGATACGTTCCATGACATCAGCATTGATGTGCATTGATCAGCTGAAGGCTGCTTATGATTGGATTTGCATTTCCACATTGTTGTTCTGATCCCCTCGTTCGCTTCAGCCTTTGAGAAAAATTTCAAAGACATTTCGTGTGACTGGACCTGTAATATGGGTTTCATCTGGGGTGCAAACTGTCTAACCTCAGAGATGGATCCTTGGCTTGGAAGGTCAGCTATGTTACTAGCTGAAGGTACTCTGGCCATCCATGCCAGGGCATTTCACTCACTGTCAAGCTTCTCAAGTTCGAGCAACAAGTTGCGCCAGGCTTTGACGCTTGATGTGCCCTTTATGAAAACATCGTTTGCAGCCCAGTTCTCCCCAAAAAAAAATCTTTCGTTGGCTAAACAGGTGGCCCCACAAGTTGTAAGCAACAGCAACGGCGTACAGCTCTATCAGTCCTATTGGGTGTTGAAACTCTTGCAACCACTGCTCCAAGAGAGATGCATCAACGTTACAGCCAAACACTCGAGCTTGTCCGTCTGGACTGAAAAGTACACCACCAATAGTTGCAACGCCCAGGCCATCTGCGCCCACCTGTCTGGACGGCTCAAATGCTCCGTCAATAAAAAATACAAAAGGTTTCTGAGTTGGCCCAACCTCCAAGATTTTCGGCCTACCCGATTCCATGCGTACCATCAATAGTGCCAGAGCATCTTTGATCTCGCTTGTCAAAGGGACAGGGACAAACACTTTGGATTCCGTTCCCATCTTTCGAACATCTGCCATTGCCAGCCTTCCAAGCCTTCCAGAAAATTGCATGTTGGCAAATTGCATGCGTCCCAAAAATGATGGCAGATTTGCAGGAATGAAACTACCTTCATTGATGATCCCC
>Ga0126342_10018677_pt1 | contig 11862 bp, 7 predicted proteins | sample Cyp1metagenome_FD_92528 | JGI IMG/M metagenome (GOLD analysis project Ga0126342, IMG submission 92528) | Coral microbial communities from Lord Howe Island, Old Settlement Bay, Australia - Cyphastrea 1 metagenome | ecosystem: Host-associated > Invertebrates > Cnidaria > Coral ... | reverse complement strand
GCAGAGTGCACGCACGCACCGGCTTGGCTGGCGCACGGCGCATGCAAGTTCTATAGATGAGAAAGGTCTCATATATATCTTTAAGGCAACTTCCGCCCCGCCTCGTGCGGGTACTACTGGTATTAGTTATATCTATAACTATAGATATCTAATGATATCTATATAAGTGGAATGGATCCTGGAGAAACCATCCCGGCTGTCACCGGCGCGGCATCCTCCGGGCGGCCCTTCGGGTCCCGCCACGGGTCCCGCCACGGGTCCTGTGTCATCCGCCTGCGGAAGTCCTCCTCCGACACCCATCGTCGACGCATGAGACGTCGCTTTCGAAGGCGTTGATCCTGGTAGGGTCGGTAGCCCCAAGGGATGAAAAATGATGAAAAGGCTATGAAAAGGGTATGTCCTCAGTCAGCTTTTCAGGATGGAATGAGTCAACTATATTCAAATTATACCTGTAAGTCCACAGAAAAACATCTATCCATTAGCCATGCTGTGTAAATCGGGGAAGACAGGACGTCCCTGAAACCTCCTGACGAGCAAAGCCAGGAATTGGCCCAAAGACCACTTGGTATTGCCCTTGGATACCGGGGACGTCACGTCGCTGAAATTCCAAGGACCAAGGACCTCTGGTAAACATAACAAAAACGATGGAAATATTCACCATTTGAAAAATAGCTACGTTAAATTACCAGATAACTTTGCCATACTTTGGAATTTTATGATATTTCATCATCCCGCTGCAATCTGTAACATTTGGGAAAATGAAACATCCTGAAACATCAATCACGTAACAGATTATTGAATTCCAAACCCAAATCTCAGATGGCCATCTTTGATCATAGACTGAATTATGGATTCCTTTTTTTCGATGACGGGGTATGGATCGGCTGTCACCATATATCGCTTGAAAGAGCAACTTGCGATCCAGAATTCAAGCAATGGACAGTTAATGATTGGACTTATGAGTTATGACTTGAACAACAAATATACCATAGTAATTTATAATCTTATCAACAATAAAATAAATGCTTAGATGCACCTGTAATATTCCGTAATGGCAAACTACTGGATTAAATCAACAACTATAGTTACTCAATGAAAAACTACCCAATAATAAACTATCCCTAAATCCCCAATATTACCATAGGGTGGTCTTTCAACCATTTCAAAATGGAAGTTGTAAAAATGGCATTCATGAACCCCACCGCCCTGCAGCCCAACGAAACCACTTTGTAAAACTCGAGCGTCGCACACCCACCGTGATCTCCACCTGCCGCTCAGCGCCCTGATAGGCTTCTTCGATTTGACTGTTCTGCTGCTCCGTGTAGATTCCCCAGAAACAGTCCTGCCACGGAGCCCGTGAGGCGAAAAAATCTTGACAGATGTTGCGCGTGTCATTCTGGGGGGGAAAAAAGTGGGAATCATTTAATTTTTATCTCTCAGTCGAATTTTCCAAAACCTGGATCCTGTCAGGATGTGAAATGCTAGCCATCAAAAACTGGACACTGGAGCTTCTGAAGACTTGGCCTTACAAACAGCAAAACGTGACCTGTGCCATGCGATTCTTGGATCAAACTTTGCTGACCAGACGTGACCAAACATCTAAACTTCACACAGTCCTGTTCAATATCTTTTGAAAAACTGGAGCACCGACTATATTATTTTGACAGGCAGTTCTTCTACTTGCAACAACATCACCGACAGTTTTTTTTTTTAACCACCAGTTCAAACCACCCAAGTAGGCAATGGCAGCAGAATAGAATATTGCCAAATTTCATTCAACATATCGCCAACAAAACAAAACACCATATAAACGAGTAAAACAACGTCCTATATCATTAATCTGTATAGAAACTCAGAAAAACTCCGCCATGGCTGCCATGGCTCCTCCAAATGCTCTGCTTGCGCTGGCGTCACATGCAGTTCGTGGCACCATTGCCACAACGCGACGCCTTCCCTGTCGGTGTCGTCGCCACGTTGTGGCGCCATGGTGCCATGGTGCCGTGCCCAGTATGGCGATGGAAACCCAGCAATGGCGAAATCTGCCGTGGCAATGTTTACCCTCTGGTAATTTGTTACATAGCTATTGAAAATGGTGATTTATAAATATTTATAGTGGATTTACCCATTGATAGCATGGTGATTTTCAATAGCTATGTAACAAATTACCAGAGGCTAAGGATGAGCTATGCCCAGCACGGCCCAGCCTATCATCAGGTGGAGGTGGCTCTCGCTCCCTTTGTTCCTGCCAGGTAGCCGTAGCCGGTGCCGGTGAGTTAGAAAAAATTCCGGGCTGGGCTGCCATTGAATTTCAGTGTACATAAAAAAACCACAAGGCTGATTGATGATGATTGGTTCCTAAGTTTCCTCTCATAAAAATGAAATTAAGTTGACTAGTTGACTATCATAAGAGGTGAGTTAGAAGTTTTTAGTGGTTGACACCAAATCCTAGAGCTAAAACCGTTTTCACAAGGGTAAATTTTGCAGCTTTGCTACCAAAAAAACCAGGCTTTTAGCATCTTTTAGCTGCAGCTAACCAAATCCATAACTAAATCCAATTGGGAGGTAATTGCCAAATCCTTAGCTAACCAAACTAAATCCATAACCAAATCCTTGGGGGAGAATCCAAGGGTTTTCTGCCCAAGGAACCTCCAATTTGCTCAAATCCACTGCTTCCTCCGGCATGGATGCAACACGTTCCTGATTCACGGTGAGCCCAGCACAAACATATCGAACTTGATGTGGGAAATTTTGATTGAAAACAAACATGTTCTAAACAACAAACTAGATATATATATATGTATATATATATGTATATATATATATATGTATATATATATATATATATGTAATTATATAATTACATAATGTAATTATAATTATATACAGTAATTATATTAGTATATAATTATGTGTATATATAGACATATGATTATACACCGCCAAATCCACCAACTGAGCCGGGCTGTAGGCGGTTTTGGGGATATCCATTTTGGTTATCCATTTTGTGGTACCCCAAAATCTCCAGAATGACCCGAATCTCTGTTCCCCTGGCCCGAGGTTTTGATTCATATTCATAGATATTATAAGGGACAAATTGTCTCTACGTCAGTGCTTGAGAGGCCACCCAAAAGTTGATGGCGAAAACGAGGGCACCGCGCCAAGCTCCACAAAAAGGGTGAATGTCAAATTGTCAAATCAAGGGGCCACGTACATTTTGCTAAGAATCATATCACCACTACCAGTCACTACCACTGCTAGCACCATCACCATTCACCACCAATAATTATAAGGATAATGATAATAATGGTCGTAATAACATGGCAGTGTGTCAAAACCTTGTACCCCTGGTGAACATCAAAATAGCTGGTAAATGGATGTTCATTCCCCTAAAAATTGCATTAATAGGTATTGATCCATACCCACATGTAATAACAATAACTTACTGGTGCGTTTTCCGCAGGGGATTTTCGGGAATGATCCCAGTCATCACATTCGTAATGTCATCATCCCGGCAACCCCCAGCAACCCATCCATTCCCTACATAAAACGCACCAGTAAGATACCCTCTGGTAAACATACAAAAAGCTATTGAAAATGGCCATTGAAATAATGGATTTACCCATTAAAAATAGTGATTTTCCATAGCTATGTGGCTGTTTACCAGAGGGTAAGCGCATTTTGCAATGGTTCTCCATACGGGCTCCGTCTGACCCGAATCGGACCCGCAACTAGAAATTTTGCAGTTTCACCATGTTTCACCTACCCGGCCTGCTAAACATACAAAAAACTATGGAAAATCACTATTTTTCATGGGTAAATCCACTATTTCGACTGGGCCATTTTCAATAGCTTTTTGTATGTTTACCAGAGGGTACCATTGTTCAACCATGTTCAGACCCAACTCGGTGGTAAACTCAAAAATAAACCGTTAACCAATCACTTGGAGTCATTTTGCAACATCCCAAACAGGGTCATACATACCATATCATACCATTACATATCCAATAAATGATATAAATGAACCTCAATTGGGGATGGTTTATTATTGGGTAAACACCGCGTCACCATGCGTCACCGCCGTTTTTGCCAGTTTCCCGGGGCGCCTGGCTTCCAGCAGTGCCTGCATCCACGACACTCCAGCGATAACGACCTTGCCTCCAGGGGTGCTGGTCGTTTGTTGACTTCCTGAATAAAGAGCTTCCTAAAATCTGGGCAAATTATAATAATTCACTAACCTGAATTGTTGGGCCATTTGGGGATGATTCCCCTTACTAACCATGATTTCCAGTGAGGGAGAACAGTGAGGTCGTGATCAAATTTACCCAGTAAAATGGGGGTACCCCAATAGCTGGACGGTTCATTTCATGGAAAACCTGATAAACATGGGTGATTAGGGGGTACCATGGGGTACCCCCATTGTAGGAAACCTCCAAATCATGACAAATCTATGCCGGTGCATGGTGCCTGGTGCTGGTGAATGGTAAACATATGTAAACATCTCCACTCAATTGTCAGCACCACACATCTTGGTAACTACCCCTGAATTGTTTACCAATCTTTTTTCCCTCCACAAATCTAGACATCGAAGTGTATGGGCACCGTCCATGAAATTCATCACTTCTTGGAATCTTAAATTCATCTGCAGCTCCATCAAAACTGGTAAAACCATGATATATACCCTCTGGTAAACTAACATAACTATGGAAAATCACCACTTTTAATAGGTAAATCATCATAAAACATCTATAAATGGGACATTTTCCATAGCTACGTTAAATAACCACAGGGTATATATAATATAACTACCATATGTAAATATCTTCATGGGTCAATCATTCAAATCACCAATGGCCCATGTCCTTGTCCGGAGGACTGTTGCCACCAGGAATCATGGTCTTGCGGATCAGCATTTTATGTCTTTTGTAGGGCCTGAAAAATTCTAACCCAGAGCCATACTTCCGCTCTCCAAAAAATCTCAAAAATACATTTGTTACGATGAGCAGTGTTCGAACCCAAACTGTCATTCCACTGGTGGCTTAAGAACGGGATTCCCAGTGGATGATGAGAATCTCCATTATCCACTGGGTAAGCTGAATTTCCAACGATTTTCCCGCTGGAAAGGGCCATCCAGTTCCATTCTCCGGAACCACAATGGACAAAATTTAGGCACGTTTATACATGGTCTTTACCTGTGTTTACTAACTTTTGGCTTCACCAGAATACGAAAAATTCTTTTGTCTCTAAAATTTGGGTTACCCACGACCCATTTTTGCTGCCTTTGAAATATAGAAAGCGAGTTTCTAAACCACCCCATTTCGAATTTCCGACTTTGGAGATAACCGCAATTTGCAGATTACCCTATGTCCAATCCCAATTATCGCAATCCTTCTTCTCTACTACCTCCCATTTTTCATAGCAAAAACCAAATTTGGATGGCTTTTCAATTAAATTATCCAGTATCTTGTTGGCATATCATTTCCCATAGATTCGATTACAAATTATTTCTGAAATGTGGCTTATTCATGTGCCAGTTACCCCTGCAATTCCAATTATGCCAGGAGTTTGGGTTTACTATGGTTGATCAAGATGGGGGATCCCCAACAAAACCATGCTTGTTTTAATACGAAGTCATGGGCATCCATGACTGGATGATTTGGGGGGTACAGTACCATGACTTAGGAAACATCCATATATGGATTTTTCATGATTTTTCATTATACAGTGAATATAATCCCATTACAGATGCTTGGATTCTAATCCCCCCCCTTTCCCATCGCCTCACCCACAGCGTCACCGTCTCCTCTGGGCGGCGCAACAGCAAGCGTTGCACATCGCGGCCACCGCGCGCAGTGCGCTGCTGAAAGTTTCCGTCGCTGAGTTCAACGGTGGCGCCGAAGAAACTGAGCCGCACCAAGGACCCATCGGTGAGTTATGGGGCCAGCGATGGAACTGGGGATATCCTTAGTTTCTGAGGTATTTTTTTTGAATGGGATATCCCCAGTTACATAAATGGGTATCTATGTTACCCATGTTGTTGTTTTTTTTTTCTGGGATATGGTTAAAAGACCACTTATAAATGGAACTGCAGCCCCAAATTGGGGCACAGCAGCTCCATCCTGATGGATCCTGAATTTCCCATTGATGGACAAGGGATGAGGATTTTGATGGTCTGTCTACGGATAGATTCATTGGTATATCTATCTATCCATCTATCGAATCTAATCTAATCTAAGCCAGTTCAATCCAATCTAATCTACGTCTGATCTAGTCTGGTCTAGTCTGATCTAATCTAATCTTAATCTATCTATACTATTTTAAGATGTTTTTCCTCTTTCAATGCCCATTTTTAAGGGGATTTCAAAGCTTGTGTGACTACCGCTGGGTATCATTTTCTGGCGACATCCTCCTGCAGGCTTATCCTTTAGGACTGGCTTCTGCGAGTTCTCAATTGGTAAGCCCATCATAGAGAGCCCCCCAAAAATGATGGCTAATTTAGTCACTAAATGAGGGCTTCTAGTGGATCCAAGTCCTTTTGAATTTGGTAAGTCAAGCATCGTTTGATGGATCCTGCGCAGTGCCGTGACTGCATCATCTCTATCTAGATGTGCGGGCCCCAGTTCGTAGGTGGTTTGTATATATCACTCGTCTTTCTCTGTATGATAAAAACATACAGTATATATACTGTAATATGTATATATATAATATAATAATAAGAATATGATACTATATAATGTATTATGATATCATATACTATATATGTTATATATTATATAATTACATATTATGTTATATGTTATATGTTATATGTTATATGTTATATGTTATATGTTATAGGTTTTATATATTATATGTTACAATAATATAATATCATATAGTGTATTAAATGATATCATATACTATATATTAAATTATATATTATATTATATATAATATTGTATGATAATATATATATATATATATCATATTATGTTTTATGTTATATGTTATATGATATATGTTACATGTTACATGGTACATGTTATATGTTATATGTTATATATTATAAATATTATATATATATATATTATAGATTATATTATATATATATAATATATAATATATGATATATTTTAATACATCATATTATATTATATCATATTATATTATGATATATATATATACATAATTTAATGTGTATATATATATATATACACATACATACATCATAAAAGACATTAAACGACTCTGGTCCTATACGTTTAGACTATGGTCCTTGCCCACGTTACTGCCCTAAGCCGCCGCGCCTGTCACCCAGACTGACAGCTGCGTCGCCGCGCTTCAGCCCGAGTTCCAGGAGTTGGCTCACCTGTGCCATGGCGACATATAGAGGGTTAGTTGACCCACTTTTGGGATATCTACACTGGGGACTTACTAGACATCTAGACTTACTAGCTGGGGTTACCCTCTGATCATCTGTCAGTTTTCTATTGAAAATGGCCAGTTAGTTCGTTGATTTACCTATTCAAAAGATTTTCCAGAGCCATCTTGCCATGTCAGTTTACGAGAGGACAACAAAAAGGTAAAACTGTGGTAAAACATTGGTAAGCTATGGTAACAATTGTCAATTTCACCATCTCAAATTAGCCTTTAATTGTTTTTGGATGAGTTATACCATAGATTGGGGCGAACCTGCTGGGTGTATAAGAATCCCGTATCGGTGATCCCCCTTCTGTGCGGATGTTTTTTGGGGTACAGTTCACATTGAGTGTCTGAAGAAAATGTTGCTGCTGGCTCACAATTCTGTCCGACACTGTATCATACTGTATCCCTGATTCTTGTTCTGACATATGAAACATTATGAAACCGCCAGCGGTTTAGGGTGCTTTGAAGATCGGGAGCCTTTTCGCGGTCAACCAACACGCTTCTGTTTCATGCGATGAGCATCTTCACTTGTTTTGTTCAGCCCAACAATATTCAACAATCGAAAAACATCGAAAAACGGCAGCTGCAAAGATGATAGGCAATGATTATCGGAGTTTCCATAGTAGGTGACACAAACTGTCACAATAATCCAAAATTTATCCAAATTTCGCATTTCGGTTCTTTTTCTAAAGCCCTGCCTCCTTGGGATATGGGAAGATCTGCCCGCTGCGAGGATCGATGGAAACCCACACGACCCAGCGCTCCGCCGGCTCCGTTGCACTGAAACCCACATTTTCCTCTGGGTTGGCTCCTGGGAAAACACCAGTGCTGGGCTGAGCCAAGTCACCAGGAAATCAGCAAAAAAAACAGAGGTCACCAGGGGATGGATCAAAATACACCAATTTTTCAGAGCCTTTCAGAGAAAAGTGGGTCCCAAGGGGGCCACCCTATAAAGACTTGATGCATAACCATACCCATTGATGAGGTGGGTCTGTGAACTCCAAGTGACATTCCCCCTTATAAATTGGTATCCGATGAAAAATTGGTTGGTTTACTATGGTTTACTGGGGTTCTCAGTTCAAGGACTACAAACATCCCGATCTTTCCCCTATTATATAGTATTCTATAACTATATAACTATAACATACTATAACCCTATTTAAGACCTAATTTGGTGTAGTTCTATAATTCCTATTTTTTTGGTTCACTATGGAAAACCCCTATCTTAAAGTCTACCAATTGCGTCCACCGGACAAACCCGCCAAGGTGCGTCGCCGTTTCAAGCATCGCTCGAAACAACCCACGGACTCATCGCTGGAGTGATCTCCTGGCCGAAAAGGCGGGTGATACCTGTGCAGGTATCAAATATCACTTGTACCCTCTGGTAAACATACAAAAAAACAATGGAAAATCACCATTTCTAATGGGTAAATCCACTATTTCTATGGTCATTTTCAATAGCTATGTTAGATTACCAGAGGGTATATCATACGATATCATACGCATAGTATATTTATTTATGGATATGTATCTTTTCACACATGACTTTTCAGCCTGGCATGGAAAAAATGCTTGAAACCAAGAGGAGCTCAACCCATGGACGCTGAGTCCCGCAGGGTGCTAATGAGAAACAAGAAATAGAATAATTATATACTACATATTATACATCTATATAGCTCTAAAATCCGATGGTCAATGATCATTTTCCAATGATCTTTCATCATAAAATGGTCCATGTTTGGACCAATCCCCGCGTTTTAGACGGAGCCTCATCCATGCAGCACCCTATACCGTCCTGCCACCAACGGCTCGCGTGCTTCGCGAAAGCGCGCGCGACGACAGGCGGCCCCCATCGTTTTGGCAAACACCACAAGTGGCCACGCAAGGTGGTAAAGCCAGAAGTTTCAATCATTGATTTACTCTTCAATTGGAATTGGAATGTACCAAATACAATGGAAAGCAATATAAACCCATCCTTTTTTTCATTTTTTTGTGGTACATTTGGTAACCTTGCTTTTTTAATCCTTACGGGTACTAGTAATATTGCAAATCTGTGTAATAACCCTAGTATTACCGGGGGTTGGGGGTGGAAGATCAAACATAGTACCGGGTGGCCACATGGCTAGGCTATGACATGCTATGATCTTCATGGTGAAAGTGGCCAAGGATCACTACTTGGCAGATGACTCTGATTGCCCAAGTAGAACATCGTTTTTGAATGCTTTTGACCTCATGTAGATGGTCATGCCGCCACACTGCTGGGCATGATGTCAACAATGACAGACAAATCTGACCGGATGACTGCCACTCCAAGTTCTCCATTTTCAGTTCAGCAGCTGACGGCAACAAAGATGCACCCACCAGTACCCTCTGGTAAACTAACATAGCTATGGAAAATCACCATTTTTAATGGGAAAACTCACTCATTCTATGGCCATTTTCAATAGCTATGTAAAAAATTACCAGAGGGTAACCCCTCAACAAGGAGAAAGATCTTGCAAGTTTGATGGATTCTAGTCCACAATTTCAAGTGGCCTGACAACTCCCAAGCAGGAAACATATGAGGACTTTATAAGGACTCCTTTTTCCTGCTGTACACATCAGAGAGGCATGAAACATGGAAATAATATGAAATAATCTGGTTTTCTATGGACTTCCGCTGGACAAGCCCAAATAAATCAGAAGAGCTTCGGCTCAGAGTGTAAAAAAGGTCAAGGAAACATACCCAACCCTTCTCTGGTTGGTGGTTTCAACCCCTTCTGAAAAATACTAGTCAGTTGGGGTTACTATTCCAAATATATGGAAAAAACACATGTTCCGAACCACCAACCAGTTCTTTCATTGCTGACAAAAAATGAAAGTTGGTGAAGCAAAATGTTCAGACGCCTCCCATCCAGAGGCTTACCAGGCTTACCATCTCAGATGGCTTCATCTGAGAATTGGGACAGCCCCAAAGTCCATGGTTATGGAGCATTAATCAACATTTTCCCTACCCAAATACCATACTGTTGGCTATAAATCACATTGTGTGCCCATTCATTGTAAATGCAATTCTGATGCTTTTCGACCGGACTATCTTCTATCTTTCTGGCCCGTAATTCCCCATGTTTAAGCATCTTTTAACCAAGATAAGATCACCCCTTCCATCAGACTCCACCGTCGGGCCTCGCGCCCAAGATCTGCTGGATGTTGCGAGTGGATCGTGGAGGAAACCGGCGCAAGCCAGCGCGAATCTTGGAGGAAACAGCAGGGTATCCCATGATCGATATGTGGGGGTTTCCATAAATGGGGGCTGCCCAAAAATGGATGGTTTATGATGGAAAATCCTACTAAAATGGATGATCTGAGGGTACCTATATTTTAGGACACCTCTATATCTGTGTAAATTATAGTACTCCACAAACCTGAGAGAAGGATCAATGCCCATCAAATGGGATAGTTCCCACCAAGCATCATTCTAGTGACGTCACTAGAAGAGGTCACTAGGATTCATCCAGATATATTAGGTATTAATAAGTCTCTCTTATTTTCATATGGGTATGGATCAATACCTATACATACCATTTTTAGGGGAATGAACATCCATTTACCAGCTATTTTGATGTTCACCAGGGGTACACGGTTTTGACACACTGCCATATACGAATCAATGACAACACAGAATACCTGATACTGTAACTATAATTGATCTTCATTACATGCAGCACATGATTGAACGAAACTAGACACGCATATAGCCGCATACTCCACGTGTGCTATCGTGTGCTTTATATTTGCAACAACTGGTCCACGTTTCTCCATGGGATACGGAGAGTTGTTGGTATGACATACATGGAACATCTTAAGATACCATGCCATGGTTGATGTTTTCCGACCATGCCATAGTTCCGGGCTTTGGATCAGCATCCAGGGATTGCCAAAAGGAAGAACTTGCAACAAAAAGACCCATGCTTTGGACATGGACTGTAGGAGTTCAACCCATAAAGGTCGAGGCATCTCTCTTCCAAGTGTTCAGCCATGCTACTGTCTCCCACCCGCATGATGCACCGCATAATGCACCGTGCTACACTGGAAGCAAATGTGCATAGTAAAAGGAAGGCTTTCCCTTCTATGACCCTTTGTAGACAAGCCTGGCAAGGAGGATGCCAATGCTTGCATATGCTGGGCCAAAATTGCACCTAACCACTTTTGACTCGGAATCTTGCCACTGGGCCATGGCAAACATAGGGGACTGTTTCCAACCCACATAATGCGCAGTGCTACACTGGAAGCGATTTCGCACCGAAAAGGACGGCTCTTCCTTTCTATGACCCTTTGTCGACAAAGCTGGCAAGAAACATGCCAATGCTTGCATTTGCAGAGCCAGAACTCAGAACGAATCAAGCCAAAAACCGCTTCTTAGCAATTCTCATTCTCAACTGGCACATATACCACTGGGACATCAAGACCTAGCATGCTACT
>Ga0126342_10018676_pt1 | contig 11862 bp, 10 predicted proteins | sample Cyp1metagenome_FD_92528 | JGI IMG/M metagenome (GOLD analysis project Ga0126342, IMG submission 92528) | Coral microbial communities from Lord Howe Island, Old Settlement Bay, Australia - Cyphastrea 1 metagenome | ecosystem: Host-associated > Invertebrates > Cnidaria > Coral ... | reverse complement strand
TACTGTTCAGGGTATTGGGACCACCTCTTTGTCAGTCAAGCGTATGCATGGTGAGCCATAGTTCCACAGCCCTCACAACCATTGACCTTTGGCAACGTCATTTTTGGATGTCCTGCGTCAAAAATTCTTCCGGGCTACGTCAAAAAAAGACGCCGTTTGGGAATCCGGCACTTTTTTGTACGCAACACCTATCTAGGTATATAATTTATTGTAATACATGTATGTATAATTATATGTATATAATATAATACTATATAATATAATAATATATAAATATATATATAATATATAATATATATAATATATATAATATATATAATATAATATAATATAATACAATACAATATAGTATAATATAATACAATTTAATTTTATATGATATAATATAATATAATACAATATAATATAATATAATACAATATGATATAATATGATATAATATGATATATGAGGGTAAATTCTCATTTTTGCAGTCAGTTTGGGTCTCAGGATGCTTCCGGCCAGTCTCTTCAAACTGGCCGCTGACATGCTCCGCTACGTGCGCGCCGGCATCGGTGGCCGCTGGTCTCGTATCCCCAAAGACTTGCATGTTGTTCAGGGTTGGACCACATATGATACCAACCATCATTTTCCAACCCGTACCTATGGCCATTTGGGGATAGTTACCCTGTACTAACCATCATTTTCTGAGTTTACTCTCTGGTAATTTGTTACATAGCTATTGAAAATGGCCATAGAGATCGTTGATTGTCCCATTAAAAATTGTGATTTTCCATAGTTATGTTAGTTTACCAGAGGGTTAAATATTGAAAATGGTACTATGCTAGCATTATTTATGGTAACCATGGTGTTACATGTTATGATACTGATACTAGTTACTTGTGGTTCACTTCCAATGTTTTTCTTGGACTATTCAATTCTGGTGAAATTATCAATGGTATTGTATATTGATTATAATTCTTCCAGAGAAAAGGACCACATAGACCTAGAATGGCACGTAGATGGATGATGATTTGTATTTTTGCCTGTTTTCGCTCTACACTTACGCTTCGGCCATGCATCATTTTATTTGTTGCTTTCAGGCCATGATATACTTGATGGATGCACGCATGTATATATATAATATAATATAAATATATGATATAATATATATAATATAATATATATATAATATTATATAATATATATATATAATATAATATATATATACAATATTATTATTATATATAATATAATATATATATATATACATACCCATAGGATCCATGTATGCCATATATGGTAACATTTACCATCAATATACACCACATGTTAGCATATGTACCCTACATGGATCCTATGGGATATGTATAATAATAATAAATATCAATATATATATTATTAAGTATATATATATTATTAAGTATATATATATATGTCTAATATGTAGATCCCCATGTCGCATTTTATGAATAATCACAACTATTTACATATGAACATATACACATATCCCAACATATGTACATATCCCAATTTATGTACATATATAGCTATCCTGGAGTAGATAGAATATGGAGTGTTCAAACAAACCTCGCTAACATAGGGAATATTTGCGAAAATCATAGTCACTACTTCAGGATGATGATATCCAGGATGATGATATATATATATAATTCAATAACAACAAACAAATAAATAATATTCATAAGAAATCAATATTAATTAAATCATAATTATAATAGTTGTATATATAAGAATATTTTTTTGAAAACAATAGTAAATAATAATAGCAATTAATACTACTACTACTAATAATAATAATAACAAAAAAATAATGATATATAGCAATAATAACAACTAAACCATAATAATCATAATGATAATAATGATAATACTATGTATTGAAATGTAATGATGATACTACCAGGAAGTATATATATATATATGTACACACAAGCTTTCGTTGATGGCCATGTTTTTGACATGTCCTCGACGGTGTCGTTGGTGACAGGTACCTGCCTACCTCTTGTCTGAATTTTTGGATCTCATGGAATCTCATGAGGATGAGGCGATGGCTGGAGACGACCCAAACTGCGTGGGCCTTGTTGTCGATGGCTGGAGATGCTTCCCCTTAGATTACAACATATTACAACTATGAACATCCACTATTTTAAGGGACTTTCATTGAAATAGGTGGATAATTTTCCAAGAAAATGGTGACATCCTTGATTTTCAATCGGAAGTTACCACTATTTGAAGGTCGGATTTCACCGACGTTTCTTTGAAACTTACATCTTTTTGGGAGGTGCTATATCCATGGTGCTACCGGAAAATTGATCGGAAGATAGGTTTTAGATGAATGAGATTTTCGGAGGGTAGATGAAGCATATCTAGAAGTAGCCATGACCCATAGGATCCATGTATGGTATATATGCTAACATTGGGGGGGTATATTGATGGTAAATGTTACCATATATAGCAGCACCATGGATCCTATGGGTGATGAATGGATTGTACCATTGGATTTGGATATGGTGACCCTGGTGGCCTTCGCGGGACACTGCAGATATTTCAGGAACTATCAGATATGATTCGGCTGTAGCCTCACCACAATGTCACTGTAATTCGGGGGAACCACCTAGAATGGTTTCAGTTTTGTTTGGTGAAGCGTGAACTCGTAGAATTTCGCCAGAATCGTGGGTTGGATTGGACAATGAATGGGAGCCAAGCTTATTCATATTCTTCATCAATCTGTGCGTCCAAAATCACTGGGTACACCACTGGTTTTGCTTCAAACAAACATGAGTCAATGGTGAACCCTGCATTTATGCAACAGCTTACACCCTGCAGTGGCAACATTGGGGTTCTTTAAATTAGAGTACAGGATACAGGTACGTTCCCTCAGGATTTGGTACAACGCCGACTCCACAGTGGCACCTCATGGCCCAACTCCGCTTCTCCACAGTGGTTCAAACGCGGCGACGGCACGGCACGGTTCCAGTTCCACAGTGCCAAAGTCGGAGACGCGTTTCACGCTTCGAGGCTTGGTGAATATCACATGTCTCGAACGTCGGAACTTCTCGATGGTAGGTGTTCTCCGCCGATGGGATGGTGATGTATAATGATGTATAGCGTTAACTTCTCAAAAACAAACCAGACCATCATTTTTTCGTAGTTAAACTCCCCATTTTCGCTGACTGAAATTAGATGACCATATGAAAAGTATCATGAATATCCGCGCCAGCTTGTGAATTTCAATATACACATGCATACAATATACACATATATCATGTACACGCTAATGTACCGAATGTACATGTAGGAACTACTAACCATCTCCATATCCAGTGAATCATCTATGAAGGGCCCCTACCTAGTCAGTTGACTTACTTCCTAACTCGGCTAACCAGGATGTCTGCTGAATCATGACGCATCTATAATACTTAGACTTAGATGGACTTGTAAACCAGCTCAAACAAGCTCAGGGGGCCTTTGCCCTGTAGTTTTTTCATTTACCCTCTGGTTATTAAACATAGCCATGGGAAACAGCCCATTTATAGATGATTTTCCCATTAAAACCTCCATTTATAAAGGGATTTTCCATGGCTATCTATGTTAAATAACCAGAGGGTACCCATCCTCCATCTATACGGAGATGTCCTAAATTAGGGCTACCCCATGGGTCATCATCCAGAAATCGACCATGACCTGGTTCGTATTTTTCAATCCATGGTGAGGACTGGGGAATCGACTGGGGATTTTGCTTCGAAAAATTCCGGAAGATCCCCAGATCCGGATCCATGGCACACCATATATAGCAGTATCATGTCAATGGGAATTTCAGGAACCTAAATTGGAGGTACCTACCATATATAAGGCCTATGTAAGGCCTATGTAAGGGAATATCCCTAGAAAATATGCCCTTATATGGTACTAACGTACCTCCATTTTAGGATCCTGAAATTCCCATTGAACATGGATCCGTCATGGGTCAGGATGATTGACTACAATGAAGATTGGCTGTTCTCCACGATCTTTCGTCTGGACGGCTCTGTGGCGCTTCGCTCCACCCTCTTTGCCTTTCCAGCGGCCATGCTTCTGGGATCTGGGATCACCGGGTGACCGGGTGGGATTATGGAGATGATATCTATCCCTATGGATCCAATCGTTATAATCTAGTAACTAATATAGTATCCAGTAGTCATCGCGGTATTTTTTATGGTTATAACGATGGTTATAGCTATGGCTTTGTTAATGATATGGTTACTGTAACAATTAATATGGTAATAACTATGATCCCTAGGGATTCAGCCGTAGCTTCTGAACGGAAGTACGACTGGGCTTAACCAATGACGTGACTCGGGGGTTAGCCCAGCCGTAGCAAGCCTCAGACAGTGGCCATGGATCCTGCCATACAGATGCCATACGGTGTGATATCTATAGCACTGATGGGATTGGGAGATACGTTTATTTCCCTAAGGATCCATGTATGGAATATTTACCTACATTGAGATTATTTTAAATTACTTTAGGGGTCAATGTAGGTAAATATTCCATACATGGATCCTCTGGGTTTGGTTGTACCCTCTGGTGAACATACAAAAAGCTATGGAACATGGCTATAGAAATCGTGGATTTTCCCAGCTATAGAATGGTGATTTTCCATTGCTATGTTAGTTCACCAGAGGGTATCCTATAATGATGGAGATATTCAAGAACTAGAGGATGACCAGTGAGTAGGGAATACCCTTTCAATCACGATCAATCACGATACGATATACCTATCATCTCCTATAATCTGATATGTACTCAATCTCAGGAATATCCTGTTGATAATGATTGAATCCAATATTCAATAGAACGTGACAAGAAGACAATTGGTGCCACTAGTCATTATAGGGAAAATCATCGTGATTATGATCATTGCAGTAGCAGGCACATGTGCAGATGTTGTCATTGGATTGTATGCAGCTGCATGCGCTCTGAAATTGTGACGAGTACTTTGGTGATTTATTCGCATTCACATCATTCAGCATGCAGCGCTCAGTTTTTGTCCATGTCAGCACCCATAGCACCAAGCTGGAGCATTGCTATATTTGCTGGAGCAGAACTGATTCAATTCCTGGGTTTAGGGTCGAACATGGACCAAGGTTGAGCAATGAATAAAGCCTTTTGTGAAGCCATTGGTCGCCCCAAACTGTTTGCTACATCCCTTTGAACTAGAACCAGCACGATTCATGTAATAGGAAATCCCAAAACCATGAACCATCACAATTTGACCAGAACTAGGATTTGGAGCACATACAAAAAACAAGTATATATATATATATATATATTTCTGTTTTTTTCTTGCTTACCACATCTTACCACATCGTTTTGGGGCTCTCAGCGGGTCCAACACACGCATTTTTCCCATCGTGGGTAAAGATGATTCTGTAGATGGATCCGCTAAACCGGCCCCCCCCAAACAAAGTCTACAAACAAAATACTAAGATATTATAGTTTTCCATCATTTTCCAAACTAAATCAAACCCTACTTGATATGAGCATTGTTTGAACATATACCCCTAAATTGGTGAATCATCATGTTCATTCATTTCAATTTTTCCACCCAAAAAAAAACATGATTCATTTCCCTATAAAAAAAACACATGTTTTTTTAGGGGAAACAAATTGGAGGTAAACCCCATCTCAAGAGCAACGTAGCCAAGCAGCGCATGCGGCCGCGAGGTTTTCTTTGTTGCTGATGTACCTGGACGACTTTGTGACCTGGATTCGTAGTGGATTCGGTCGGTTGGAACGTGGGAGTTGTGTTTGTAGGTGCCATAAATCATGGTTTTCCATGTGGGTTTGATATGGATTTCATATGGGTCTCATGTGATTCAATGTGGTTTAATGTGGTTTTAATATGGTTTAATATGGGTTCCATCTGGTTTAATGTAGAAACTGGAAGATAAGAAAGATGAGGGATGTGAGACGGGAATGTGGGATCTGCCATAAACTATCCCATGACCAACTATTTGGAGGTCGTTTTAAATAATCCTAATATATCCCATAATAAACCTCTGGTTGGTGGTGACTGGAACCATGGAATTTTATGACTTTCCATTCAGTTGGGAAGTTCATACTCCCAACTGACTTTTACTCCATCATTTTTCAGAGGGGTAGGTCAACCACCAACCAGATTATCATTAACCATATAATAACCATTAATATTAACCATTATTAACAGTATATTAACCACAATGGTAGGTCAACCACCAACCAGACCTCTATTGACTCTATTGGGGATGGCTTATTAGGTTTGCCACATTGATCATGTGAAAAATCGTACATGGTTTCACAGGGGATTGTGCTTTAGCCAACGATGGCCAGGGGCGCAGGGGCACCAAGTGTATCAAAAAAAAACTACCCTGTGGTAAACATACAAAAAGCTATTGAAAATGGCCATTTATAGTTGATTTACCCATCAAAAATGGTGATTTTCCATAGTTATGTTTGTTTACCAGAGTGTACGTACATCCAAACATGGGGCCAGCATGGCATCATGTGCAGACTTTTTTGACGGTTTCAGACATTGATTGCTTCGACATAGTTATTGAACATGTTGTCTTGGTGATCTGTGGCTGCGAGTCACATAAAGGATGTCCAAAAGAATATGCCACGGGGCCACTGGCCCTGCATCATTGCTTTCCCCAAGGATTCAGTCTGCAGTTCTTCAATTTCAGCAGTTGTGGGATAAACACATTGACTTCACTGTTTTCAGTCAATGTTTCTGGCAAATTAACCCACTTGGGGTTGCATCCCAGTTTGATCCGGTGGGTAATGAATGTAAGAACCATATGAATACTTCTGTTATATATGGATGATATATGAATTACAGTGTATGTGTAGATATATAAAGAAACATATATGGGTACAAGGTGGCCCCCCATGAACCATAGATAACTATAGTTCCCATAGATATGTATCATAAACCATACAAAAAATAGTTACAACCCAACTTAGCTATCGTTTGGGGGCCCCACTTTGTACCACTACATAAGTGGAATGCACATCCAGTTGTAACTTTGAGGTGGAAGATTTTAGAGAAAACCTCGGCATAGCAATGTTGGCAAGTAGCTCCTTGGCTGATCGAAGTGGACAGTGATGAATTGTGGGCGGGTACTCGCAAAGATGCCAACGCCAACCAATAAATATGGGAATCTAATTAGATGTTATAAACACACGTTATTATTATTGCTAGCATTCTCATTGTATTATTGTTATTACTACTATTATTCTTATGTGTATACATATATATATATATATTATGTATACGGTAACGGTTACCGTATATATATATATATACAGAAACAACAGTGTGATATTATTTAAACGGGCCGTGTTTTCCAGGGAATGTATTGCCAACACATCGATATTTGTCCAAACATGGTGGGATTCTGGACCAAGATTCACGGCACTCGTCCATCATGGGTTAGGGAAGTTGCTGCGCCCTCGTTATGAGCTGGTTTATATACCCCATGATCTATAGATATATCTACAGCCATACGTGACCTAGCACTAAACTACAGGAACTTGGCTTATCCAGGGGGCCCACCTTGTATTGGTTCATCTTGGTGGCCAAAATGGAATTGATCGCGCCCAATGTTCGGTGAACGTAGCATCTTTTTACTTTACCGTTCTTAATCGAGGCTGACCTTTCGGGGGCAGTTTCTTAAGGAGGCCACCTGTGAGGTGGTCCCAGCTTGATATGATGATGCTTTATGGCTATGAAATGGTGTGACATACCTAAAGTCAGATGGTTGAAACCAACCAAACCCTCTGATGGTTGCGAGTCGTCACCGGCGGCACCGATCAGTCAGAGGGTCAATCCCCATGATCCTTTGATTTACCGACAACTGCCAGGGTCGAACTGTTAATTGTTAATTTACTGGGTCATATGATTCAAAGTGTTTACCAACTAGGAAATCATATTACCAACTAGTAATATATTACTAAAGGGTAAATTTACCAATTTATGAAATATTTGATTTTCAGCACTTCCCAACTGATTTCGGAAGATGTTTGGCCCAATCCTCGGAAAAAAAAAAGCAGGCCAGATCTGGAACGCCTCCACCGTGGTCTTAGTCTTCCTCTTAGGCTTCCGAGCGAGACAGGCGGGGAATCCACGGGTGCCAGATTTGAGAGTGATTTTTTTTGTGAATTAATAATGATTATTTAATAAAGATTAATAGTGATTAATAGTAATTAGTAGTTAGTAGTGATTAATAGTGACTACTAATAGTGGTTAATAGTGCTTAGTAGTGATTAATAGTTGATTAATAGTGATTAATCATGATTGATAAACATAGTAGCTAACAATTATAGTGATTGATGATGATTCATTGAAAGATGTAGCCTTTGGTAAACTAAGATTGCGAACTAGGAAAATACCATTTTTAAGAGGTAAAGCAACGAACTAAATGGCCATGTTCAATATCTATATTAAGTTATCAGAGGATACCTCAAGTGCCACTTTGATTTTTTACAACCACTGGTTCTCTGGTGTTTTGGATTTGATAGTCTGCATGCATGAAAATGCACCAGTGTGAGACTTCCTTTCGTTGCAGGAAGAGGACCCCCCATTTACAGTATCAGGTTGTTTATAACGCCATCTAACCATAGATATATCCACCATAAGTCCTAGTGAGCCTATCCTCAAAGACGCCCTCTTCCTATGGATTCAGGGATTCCAAATCACTAAGCCTTGATCTCCACCGTGTCTCAGGGCCTTGCGCGGTTTTGGGAGGGTACTGGTCTGCTGCACCAAATGCGGGGGGACACTTGGCGGCATGCGACCGATTTGGGAAGGGCTGGTGGTTGCACAACGACCATCAACGACCTGTGCTGGGATCTCCAAGTCACCATGGGTTTCAGTACTAAGTTATGGTCTAATTTTTGATGATTTAGGGGTACCTCCATTTCAGGAAACCTCCGTATGACTTTGTTGTGGTGATCAATTGAGGGGGCCTTGATGACCCCCGAAGTTACGCTCGGAGAAGTATAGAATTGGTGGTCCCTCCGTTTTCAGACCTTGATGAGTTGGGCATGTGTCAAGCCATTAAGGTAGCCCGCAATAGGCTGCTCGTTTTGGAAGTGGAAACTATCCATTTTGGTCGGGGTGATCAGTTTCACCATGCTAATAGGTCAAGACCCATGAAACGATATGATTTGGGGGCATGAACATGCAATTCCTGGCCTAAAAATTGATGTTTTGCCCATACCCATGTGGGATCCCAGTGAATTTTTGAGGCTTGAGTTCAAAGTTGAGCTGTAAGACTTGCCAACTCATTCCTCAGCTGGATCGTTTCATGATGACCCCGTTATTTGGGATGGTGATCAAAGGTGTGCAGATCTACACGTCCGCCTTGGGTTCAAAATCCTTTCGGGGCTTCCTTGAGTCTCCAAAATCAAGAGCTTCAAAGGCGCCTCGCAGCTCAGGAATGGTTCGATACAGTTAGCAATTGTGTCACTTGGCCGGGCAATTGGACTTGTCAGGGGTGTTTCATGGCAGTATTGACCGTATGGGTGTGCCTCCAAACGGGGCCTCCCAAACGGCAATCTTTTCCCTCAAGGACATCATGATAAACCAGTGAACTTGGGGGGTACCCTTTGCCAAAAAAGCATCGAAACAGGGTTCACATTCTACCAGAATCTTAGCCATACTTCCTTCGGCTGGCCATACTCCAAGCCAAAATCGCTGCAGCACGCTGAAAAGCCGTAGATTAGTGGTATTCGTGCATCCTATGGTATGCGATGAAGCATCGGTATGCGTTACCCCTGTAACCTGGACTCACTATGACAGATATATATATATACATATATATATATAATATCAACCAATCCAATTTTGCCAGCCTAGTGAACTAAAGCAACTTGCCTTTCATAGGTCACCTCAATATAAATGTTCTTGGATGAACCCCTGATTTTTGTTGGGTAAATCCACTTTTCATCGGTGATTTTCACTCAGGTCACCTTCTCCATCAGTGCTCGACCCAGCAAGCCGGATGAAGTCATGCGTTTCCGGCACACGCTGGTGAGGCGCCGAAGAGGGGCGCTTCTTTTTTTTAAAATCGGCCGCGGCGCGATGGTTTTTCGAATTGGATGATGGGAAAATTGAAACCGGAATTCCCATTTGATGGTGAAAACCATGGTTTCCGGTTAAGATTTTCCCACCAATCCATTGAATTTTGTTCCTTGTCCCGCAAAGTCTGAAAAAAAGGGGAAAAACTGGTCAACATTTAACACGTAAATCAACTTGAAGCATATGGTTTCAGTATTTGGTAACTTGCCATCACTTTTTGATTGGAGTTGGCGTTTCTATGTTTTTTGGGTTGCTATAAATCAATGTTGATGGTCAATACCAATTTTACTATAATGCTTAATACTTATATAGACTAATCAATGGTGAATATCTAAAATGGATTGATAGACCTTAAACCATTTGCTTGTTTCCATTCAGAAATACCCAGGCCCATTTTTTCCAATAAAGACGGATATGCACCCTATAATGATTTTAGCACGTGTATTTGTCTTGATGGTTTTTCAAATAGTAAAGGTACAATAGACATTGGTCGATTCCCAAACCATTGTTTTGCGGATGATATGCGATGATATTCACATGGGGGGTTCCTGAAATAGGGGTGCCTCCAAATCACCCATTTATTACTAGGATTTTCCATGAAATCAACCATCCATTTTAGGGATCCCCCATTTATGGAAACCTCCAAATAAGACAGGTTACAAGCTTGATTTAGATTACCCTCTCATAATTTGTTACATAGCTATTGAACATGTCCCATAGAAATCGTTGATTTACCCATTAAAAATGGTGATGTTCCGTACAGGATGGGGCCATATGGGCCCCCCCAGTTATAAGTTGGTTTATAACCCTATCTAAACACATTTATAAGTATCATGCACTATTGTTAGTATACTTACAAACCAACTTACCTAACTATGGGGCCCCATCCTGTAGTCTTGTGTATTTTTACCAGAGGGTACCCTGTATTCACTACCCGCCTTGATGTCCTGGGAACAGGTTGATGAGCCTTTGCCACGGCAGTGCCCTTGAGGAGGGGATTTGTTCATTTTTTGCAGAAAATCACCTGGAAATTGACATGAAATTGGGTGAATCATATTTTCTTTTTCGAATCAGATAAAGAGAAAACAACACAGACGTGTGGATTTTATGTTTGATTCGAAAGGGGAATTATGTCACAAGATTTTGAACAACGTGTTTGTTGTTGGTGAATATGTTACATATAATGTAATTTATATAGTATCATATAATGTCATATAAGATAATATAACATTGTATAACATTATATAATGTAATGTAATAGAATATAATATGATATGTATATATAATATAATGTAATATGTAAATTAGATTAATATGATATAATATAATATACAATTATATTATAATATTACAGGATTGGCCCAGGTGGATGGTTGGATCTTCAAACATCTGAGTATGTTGATGCTGATTTTTAAGGTTTTTCCCCACCTGTCAGGTGAGGGTTGCGATCAATAAACATATATTATAGTAATAGCTAACAATTATAGAGATTGATGGTGATTAATTGAAATATGTAACCTCTGATAAACATAGAAAAAAACTATGGAACATCACCATCCTTAATAGGTAAATCAAGGAACTGAATGGACCATTTGCAATAGCTATGTAACAAATTACCAGAGAGTCAGAGAGTGATGTTTTTCCCCACCTGCCAGGTGAGGGTTGTTAGATTTTATCTAAGTTGCCTGCTCCTCCTCCTCCTCTCCTCCTCCTCTCGTCGTCCTCCTCCTCTCGTTGTCCTCCTCCTCTCGTTGTCC
>Ga0126342_10018675_pt1 | contig 11863 bp, 9 predicted proteins | sample Cyp1metagenome_FD_92528 | JGI IMG/M metagenome (GOLD analysis project Ga0126342, IMG submission 92528) | Coral microbial communities from Lord Howe Island, Old Settlement Bay, Australia - Cyphastrea 1 metagenome | ecosystem: Host-associated > Invertebrates > Cnidaria > Coral ... | reverse complement strand
TACACTGAATGACACTGCACCACAGATAGACAGGTAGACAGATAGACAGATAGATAGATAGACAGATAGACAGGTAGACAGCTAGACAGATAGACAGATGAAAGAGAGAGAGAGAGAGATAGAGAGAGAGAGAGATAGATAGATAGATAGATAGATCGATAGATAGATAGATAGATAGACAGACACACAGATAGATAGATAGGTAATTAGATGAAAGAGAGAGAGAGAGATAGATCGATAGATAGATAGATAGATATATAGACCCTAAGCATCCCAAAATGCTTCTGAGCAGGCTTTCGAAATAGGAATACACGCTCAGCAAGTATTGGGGTCCAAATACCTGCTGAGCAGGTCGTTGGGAAACAGCCTTTTTTTCCGGTCGCCATTGCAACTCTTTACCTGTCAGACCCCCACATCCATAGACTTGTGCTCATGATGTTGCGACAGCCTCAGGTGAGGCACAGTTGACAAAAGAGCATTTTTTTGAGTTTGTGTACAGGTTTCCCAGCATTCCTACACCAAAAAAACACTAACATATCATCCAACAAGTGGCCCCATGTAAAACCTTGGGAGGATTGCATACTCAAGCTTGCCCTTGTTGCATTGGCCAGCAAGGTCACTCAATCTGCCCACGAAATCCTCACACTTAAAAGCGTGGTATAGTCTCGAATTTTCTCCTGGCTAGCTGATTCTTAGCGATTTGGAACAAAGGGAACCTGCTACAAGATCCTGAAAACATAAATTTCCCAAAATAAACCTTTGCATATATGATACCATGACTCTTTGAGTTGTCTCCGCATGGAGGATCTCTTGCCACCCCTGGGTTGCTTTGAACTTAGGCTATAGAAACAACCACGAGATCATATATATATATATATCTCTCTCTCTCTCATCCCGTACACATTAAAGATTAACCCTTCCATAGCCACTATAAATATATAATATGTGTATATATATATATATATCTGTTTCTTGAAATGGGGTATCCTTAAAACAATATTGTTTCAATATATGTATATATATATACTAAACCATCTAATTCTAAACTTGGATGATGGGATGGTACCTCAATTATTAGCTATAGGAAATCCCTTCATGCTTAACAGACCTATCCCACATTGAACTCCTCAGTGGGGGGTATCCAAAATTCAAAAAATGTAAAATTGAGATTGAAGTTACATGGTGCTTTGGCCGAGATGGCCAAAGCAGTTCACCTGCTTGCACGGCCGCATGCCCCAGCTTCAGGTACGCATTCATGCTTTCATCCTGTAGTTGTCCGTGTTTTTCGAACAGAAATTTGTTTCTGATAAAACAAACATATATATATATATATATATGATACCTGAACTGTGAAAATACCAAAAGCAATGGTTGGTAATGCCAGTAGAGACAAGGATCACAACATTCAGTGAACACTTTGATGTCATCATCACTCAAATATCTTGAAGCAGACTCGTGCACAGAAAACCATCGGGCCAAATACCACCTTGGCTCCGGCAAGCTGCAGTAAATTTCAGCTACCCTAGGCACGCTTTTGATTTGGGGATGATCATTCCGAATAGGGTTAGGCTTGTTGAAAACGTAAAAAGTAAAAAGTAACCCAAAGCACCACCCAGTAATAGTGTTGCTAAAGCTCCCATGGGAAAACCACACAAACATATATACCATATATGCACAGAGACATGTGGGTGGTCATCCATCCAATATACTCATCATCAGGGTCAGCAGATGCAAGTGGCACCAAGACTTCTGCAAGCCATCCAGTGACCACCCTGGCCTAAGATAGATTGCGACTGCCATGGTTGAATTGGATCTGGCTCATCTGTTTCAGGTGGGGCAGGGAAACAAGAATGTGATAACTAAGAATCAAAAACTCAACCAATGTTCCAGCTAGAGGCATTGTGTGCCTTCGCTGCCAACTCAGGGTAAGGATGCTGATAACTGCGAAGTCGTTTCGGGGTGAAGCGCGGTTGTGAATGCCTCAATGGACCAAATTGCCATTGAACAAATAGCCAATCTAGTACAATGCATTTACTAAATTTCAGGGGTTGCTTTTACGTTCTATTTTTCCCCAAACATATGTACCAAGATACGCAATGCGGTTCTCTCTGGTCCATTTTCTGAAACGTTCATAAGCTATGGCCAACCGATCCTGCGCAGAGACATCACCTTCACCACCCCATATGTGCTTGTACTTGTTGACAAGAACGGATATGGTGCTTCCAGTTGACAGCAAGCAAACACCAAGGTTAAGAACGTGCATAGCGCACCACTTCACAACAAACTCCGGCCGCCACCACGGCAATGAGATAATGGGACCTGATCTTTATTATCGGTAATGGTTATTTTTGCACAAAACATATATTTTGGCCTTAAAATATCATATGTTAAACCTTGAAACAATCTATATACTTGTGGGTGCCCCCAATGAAACTGCCTTAAGCTAATAACACAGAAAATATAAATTTGAGATCTTGCCAATCATTCCAGGAGGAACTCTTTGGTCCAGGTTTCAATGACTCTTGCTTGAAAGTGTCATCATTGTGCCTGAAAGAAACACTCAACCGGGAAGGGGCCATCATGTAATCGTTCTTGGTTGCTCTGCAAAGGTGACAAATCTGGGTGGACGAATACCCCGCATGAAAGTTCAGCCATTCCTTGGTGCTAACAGGGTTGGAAAAACACATATGCAAGATGTGGGGTATGCAACCTAGATTTGTGAAGTTACTGCTGTTTCAATGCAACCCCAATGATACACCATGATCAATCAAGTAGGACCATAATCCCAGTCCAGAAGATGCATTGATGTACAATCATCCAAGTAGAGCCTGGGCAAAATGCACCTTAAGATCATCATTTTTTTGGATGGGTGGGGTCGGGTTTCATATATATATATATGTATATAAATATGTATATGCCCCCACGTAGGAAACCATTCCATTTTCTGGCTAGCCTCCAGATCTACAGATAAAGGTAAATTTAACCCTTAAACCAAAACACATTTTATTTTTGAACTACATTTTATGCTTTTTAAATATATATATATAGGGTAAATCTTACACAATTGTTTTCATTGTTGTAACCACCACCAAAAAAAAAACTTGCTCCTCAATCTAGCGAGGACCCAATCCCCAAAATCACTCCAGAATGGCTGTAAGCAAAATCACCAATATATAATACTATATCGATAAAACAAAACAAGTCCCCGAAAACAAACACCACACGATACTTTCATTCCAGTAAAGATAGTACCAAATTTATTGGAATGGGTTTTGGTGAGATTTCAACCCTGGCCTGGTTTCAAACCTTGGGCTGTTCCTATTAGATTATATTCCTAGTATATATGTTTTAAATAAATATCTATCTAGAGATAGATATCCCTAGGAGGGTTTCTATGATTTTATCAGTTGATAATTAATTGCAATGCAACCACCAAAAGTTTCTATAGCCAGGGTTGGTCATAGATAAAAAGCCAAATATCTCGGTGGAATTTCCAATCTGCCCTCACCTGGGTGATCAGTGCTTGCAGTGGCCCGGTGCCAAATGCAGGTGGGATTGGCACCCCTCGCAGAAGATGGTCCATACTTTTCACTACCTGAGCCGGAAGGACAGCACACTTGCGGGACAGGTACCACACGTGTCACGTGTTCCATGGGATCAGAGTGGATGTTGCATTTACCAATCAAGGCAAGATGCTGGTTCTAGGAAGGCATACAAAGTGGGAAACCCAATCGAAAGAACCTCGCAATGCATCAAGATGGCATGACCTTCTATAACATAGAAATCATTTAATAACTTCAACAAATCCAAAATCTTTCGGGGGAAACAAACAATCAAATTCGCAATTGACACCAAGGAAACTTCTCTCAAGCAGAACAATGGCCAACAGCATTCGATAGAGAACGTCCGAGGGTCTAGACAATGGCCCATGACCACAACTATGAGTTTCTCATATTGCTCATTGTACTGACAGTCATCTCCCCAAATATACAGGGGGTGAGCTCTTCGAACATCAATGCAGTTGGGAATAGTGCATCGCTTCGCCATGTTTGCCCAATACATAGGGATCTCAGACACCACATCAGGGAATGCTCCATTACGCTGCAACCAGGGAAGAAGTTCATGAGGTAGTATTACTGGATACTTCCTGCAACATGTTGGGGTGTTTACATGAATGTTTGTCTAGATGACGACAAAAAAGACATGTGGGAACTTGAGGCACATTATCTTCCCAATCGTTTGGTTTACAATTGGCCCCTCTCGGGGTCCTTGGTTCAATGCCATTCACCCCACGTTCTTTTTGAACAGGAACATCCACCGTTTGGACAGGCACCTTAGTTTGCACCGGCCAAAGTGCTCAAGTTTAGAGAACATGCCCCTTAATTTTTGATCTAGTTTAAACCTGGAGAAAAAATAAGTCTTCAATCATATTGCAAAGATACCGGGTCAAGTTGACGTCTCTGAAACCCTCGTTGGATATCACGAGCAGCATTTCGGGAATCCTTCCCCCGAGCCAGTGGCGCACATGGACCCTTGAATTCATAGCCCTGGTGTTTGAATTCCTGTGCCACAACCTTCATGGTCTCATGCACCTTTCGAAATGAAGAATCCTGATAGCTTGACAAGGTTTGGACATCAGAACCCAAGTTTTATTTTGATACAAAAAAACATCAGTTGATCAACCAAAACATGATGTTGAAATTTAATGTATATGGGCAATAATAAAACTGTTGTTTAATGGAATGACAAGTTTCTCCCAGCCCTACATTCTTAAGCAAATAGCTGTAAAGGGGTGATTTCTTCGCTGCTGCTTCGAAGGAGCTGGTACTTGGACGAGGCTGCGATGATGAAGAAGAGGCACCTGCGTGGGGCAAGGGCAAGGATCTGACATGAAGCACTATATAGTGTATATATATAGTTCTTATAATATATTTGCATATACATATATAGGTGGGATCTTGAGGACCAAACACAATTTATATATAATATTATGTATATGGGAATGGGGATTCTATAAAACCTTCTGGAACTTCACTAGGAATCACCTGCTAGGAAGCATTTTTGTCTTCATGCCAATGCGACTGGCTTCAACTCTCCGAAGATTCCTCTAGGATCGCGACAAGTGATCCAGCTGGATTTCACAGCCCACCTGTCTATGCATCGATGTTGATTAATATATCAGGGTCCATACCACCACCCAGGCAGGAAAAAAACCTGCAGCACTCCGAATTGGCCCATGAAATTCGGAATGATCTAACCGCAAAGGATTTCCTAGCACTAAGGGCTGCGGTGAAGACACCTCAAAATGGAAAACTCACATGTACTCATTCACTCCTTCTTGGCAGCAGCCTTGGCCTTTCCTTTGGCTTTCGGCTTCGGAGGATCCTTAATCACATTCAGAGATGGAAAGGGTCAGCTTGCAGTGTATTTTTTGCACATCTTCTTTACAACTATATTTATAAATTTATATGTATATATATATATATGTATATATATAATATATATATATATATTATAGATAAATGTTTGGGATCATATATAGATATATATATATATATATGTATATACATATATAATGGGGGTTGTACTGGAGTTAAGAGTCGATGGCCATCTTGACAGATCGAATGGTGGTGTTGTAGCTGGGGAGGAGCTGATCCACCGAATCCAACGCCTTTTGGAACTGATCTTTGGTGACAGGATCACTTTCAATCTCCGAGTCATCCTTTTCCACCATGTAAAGGGTTTCCAGCTCCAACTTGCTGGCTTGCAACTCACTGTCACGGGCATCCAACTCGGCAATGTAGCCAGTCGTCATGCCAGCTGACCTTAATATCACGAAGTATTATGTTCCAGGTAAATAATCTTGTCAAATGTTATATTAAGTTGGGACTAAGGAAATCTAAAAACCAATGCAAAACCAAGTGTCAATGGGGAATTGTCGACCTTGTTGCGTAGGACTTTAAGGTCGGTCAGCTTCGTGGAAATAACGGAAATCTTTGACTGGACTTGCTTCTTCATTCCTGCAACCTTCTTGGGTTTCTGGGGTTTCAAAGTTGTTGAAGCACCAGGCTTTCCCTTACCAGCCCCTTTATTGCCAACCCCAGGTGTTTGCAAGTTCTGGCTCTCATCACCCCCTCCAAATAAGCCAGACTCCTTCGCGCCCGCCAGGATCACCGGCCTAAGCTTGTTCGAGGACTGCAACAGGGGATTGGATCAGAATTGGTCTGGGAGATGTTAATGGTTGTGTTCATGTGGTACACCCCCGAATTGTGAACTTTAATTTTAAAAACTGTAATCGTAAATACACAGCTACAATGAGCCTATAAAATAACAATGTTCCCATTTCCCTGGTTCACAAACAACCCAAGCTGAGTAACATCAACTCTTTGCTTTGCTCTTCGCTGAACTCTCCAGTGGTGTTGATGCCACTTTCAAATCGGTTAGTTTCTTCATCTTCAAACGATAAGGAATCAAAGACACGGAACAGCTGATGTTCCTGAGTGACAGTGACAAGGCAACAAAGCTTAAAAGTCCAGATGTTCAGTTTGGCCCTAAAAGGAGGCAGGTCACATATGTTCCCAAAACATTCAGGGTGGGACTTAGCAACCAATAAAGAAAAAGTACCCCAAGGGGAAAATTACACTATAGTGGGACTTGGGACAAAAAAACATCAGAAATTGGATGGAGGATCCATATAATCTACATATATATATACACGTATATAAGCATCAAAAAAGTCCATCTCTTGAATAATATATATGATATATACAATAATATATATATATAAATGCCCAACATTTTTTCATCATTGGTTTGAATCAATCGCCAGGAGAGAGAGAGAAGGCTATACTGTTTTTAATTAGTAACAATAATATATTTTATATATATATATATATATTATGATAAATCAGCTGAGGGTCCTCGCTGCCTGGCAAGTCTGGGTTGTCCATGACGTAAATCGGGTCATGTGTCTTCCGGGCACTCTGTTTGGCCCTTTTGTCCTGCATAATATCCTTCGCTACTGGCTCTGTGTACTTTTCGATCAACCATGTCTTGTCACGCATCACGAAAGTCCCACGTTTCCTCTCTTCCTTGGACCTGATAGCATTCAGGTATGTTGCTGACTTGGCCCAGCATTGCCCAGAACTCAACCAGTCCTCGTAAAGAAGTGCAAGAAGATCCCGATCTCAGTGGAATGATAGGTCAATGCCTTTTGTATAAGTGAATCTGGGTAATAGGATGGTTCGGGAATAATAATTATGGGATGTAATTGCACCAAGAAACTGTACTTTCTGTTGGCCGATGCACGAACGACCTCATCCGGAGCATTGCCTAAGTAGCATTGCGAACAAGAGGCCCAAATACTTTGCCACCCTCATACATACTATTAAGATTGAACAAAAGTAATTATAATGAAAAATGCTATATAATGTATGATAAGTCGCGGAATGAACGATTGAAGCACATTTTTTGATTGTGTGCAAGTCGATACTCCCTCTCAGCCCAAGTTTCCAAGCGACCCTTGGGCCCCCTGTACAAAAAGGTCCCATCTGGCTGCGGGATTGCGTCAGCATCCACGGCATGGTGTTGCGCCTGCAAAGATCAGATGATTTGATGCTAACATATATATATATATAGAATATTAGGGTCAAGAAAACAATCAATTATAGATGATATATATATATAAATATCTTCGATTTATTGATTATATTATATATATAGTATCCATGTAGTATATACATATATGTGTATCTAATATATATGCATCAACGGGTTATCCAGCCTGCAACTGGGTTGTATCCTGTCTGCGCATTGCTGTTTCAGCTGCAGCAGGAGCACTTGGAGTGTTGCTGGAGGGAGCCGGTCGAGCTCCACCCTGTTGGACAAGGCAAGACCCAGCACTGGAAGGGATGGAGGGTTTCATGTTGATTGATATGTTCCACACATTAATAACTAATCGAAACATCAAAATCCCACATTTCCCGGCCTGGGACACAAGGGCCAACAATGATGATTTCAAAGGGCCATCCTCCATATCTTGAAGATGCTTCAAAGCAGCTTCTTCTGGGGAAAGTTGAGCAGAATCAGCACCGGGGGTGGCAACAGTCTGGGAAGGTTCCACAACTGGTTCCTGGCTCGGGGGAGTCTGGGCATCTTGCGGCATGGATTCCATAGGGGCATCTTGTTGGTTGGCACCTGTGTCCCCCTGCCCAAGAACCAAAGTTGGTTCACGAAGGAAGCTGTCACCAACATCTGGACCATTGGAGACAACGCACTGGGCCATCAAAGCCTCCAACTCCGTCATAATCACATCATCATCATTTTTTTCTGGTACTTGTTGATCCGTTTGAACTTCCATGCACTCATCTACGTTGTCAGCCTTTTGAACAGCATCAATCAGCAGGTCCATACAGGCACGGATCTTGAGACTAAGGGAACTGAGTTCGGCTTCAAGTTTTTTCCCTGCCGACTTGATGGAATCCATCTTTCCACTTTTCCACTGAAGAAGGGAAAAAGTACGGGAATCCAGGGACTTGGGATCCTCGTTGTTCTTCTTGATGATTTCCGGTAACTTGGCCAACATGGTCTTGTACCCCTTTTCCACCTCATCTATCTTAGGCTTCTCATCCAACTGGGCTAGATGTAGATTGGCCATTTGGGCATCTTTCTCATTCAGCAAGACCACCAAAGATTCACAATGGGGCTTCAGTACTGGGTCAAGTCGAGATACCCAAATGTCTCCTTCTTCGGCATACCAGGAACGCATTTTTTCAAACCAGTGGGAAATTTGGATATGCAGCCTCTCCCGAGCTTCCACGTCATGGTCACCAACCAGCTGCTGCATAAACAAGTGGCATTCAAGTCCGATATCAGGGACCGTAGTCGTGGTGTCAATGCGGCGCAGCTCTGCACCTTAGAATAAAGTTGCTGTTCTTGGTCGGCCAAGACTTCAAATGTTGATTTCATGTTCAATCTTCCTCTTCCAATAATTTTGGATTCTCGTGAAATATTCATGTAAATCATTATTATGATGCTGCCAAATTACTCCCATTGCTGCCGTTGGACATGAGCGTCGGCTTGCATTCACCTGGCCAAGAATTTTGGAAATAACCAAAAACAAATGGTGGTCATTTAGAATAGACAATCTATTACAGTAATAGGCATTTCTGGTTTGCAATCTTATTCTAAGATGTATATTTTGACCATTACATGATATTGGAGTTATGGGAATGTGTCAAAACAGGGATATTCCAAAACTTGGGTTTTAATCATCAAGACATAAAGTTTCAGGACCCACCTGCATTGAAACATTCCCACATGTATGTCAAAGAAAGCCAGGTAGCATAATGCTGGTGTACCCCCACCCCCCCCAAAAAAAAACTATGTATATATATATATATAGATATATAGATATCTCCTTCCAGAGTCCACTTCAAAAGTAATGTTTTTTTTTTGGATTTTGTAATGAAATAGATCCCCATTGTAACTATAAGATATGCTTCTGTAAGATGAACCACTCACAAGCTCCAACTTCCCCAACCTGCATCTTCCATTGGCGTATCTTCGGAACCAGAAATCTGTTCCTAAGACACGCAAGTTAAATCTAGGGGCAAGGAGGTGCAACTAAAAACACACCTACTTATAAAACATAATAACATATAATATTTCTCTTGCTAGCACATACCCCAGTAAAAAAATGGTGCAGGATAAACCGGTGTCTGTATAAAATTGCGCAAAGATTCCCCTTGCTTTCCATGTTCACAGGTACCGGTAGAAGGTTCCACCATCGAGCCATCCTTGGGAACAGATCCAACCTCATCCCCTGCCGCAGGTCCTTGAGAGTCATCGGGAACCTCGAGCACCACATCAGGAGCAACGGTCTTGGACTTCTTGGGGTCAGGGCTTTTGACAGGAGTTGCCACCTTTGATGGAATAGCAGGCTTACACCTAACTCTACTCTTCGAACCTCCTTCTGGAGCAGGGCTCAACTCATGGGCACTTCTGGGAGCCTTTTGAGGGGTTGCAACCATCTTTGGGGCAGCCTCACCTCAGTTATGTGAAGACGGGTTGGGGACCTCCTTTTTGTGGGGCCTTGAAAGCAAGTGACAAAATTGTGGCCACTTGTTTAATGATATATTTCCATCGAAATCAACATAAACATAGGGGACAGGTTCACAAACCGTTTGTTTAATTCAAAAATGTCCAGGACCAGCAAGGGTCAAACCTCTTGAGCATTGGAACCCACTGGAAAAAAAGGTACCTTCAGGCAGCATGCAGATGTAACAGTCACTTTTCTCTTGAAATCATGGGCCAAGCATCCCCAAAAAAGATATTTCAGATTAATTTGAAATACTTCGACAACCCCCAGCTGAATCACTATTTAACTTGTTTAACTCCATGCCAGCTAGTGGCCTTTCTTCATCATGCGTTCTTCAAGTTTCTTCATCTCTGCGTCCTCATCAAAGTGGTCCTTCGATGAGTGCGACAAAGCCGCTGCAGGAGCGGGAGCTGGCTGCATGGCTTTGGACTTCGCTGCCTTGGGCCGCCAGGAGGCTAAGATGGGAGCTAAAGATCTACAAGTTATATTGGACACTCTTGGTTCATTGACATAGATTCCTTCCAATAGTGATGCGCCTAGCCTAGCCTAGCCTAGCCTAGGATAGATAGATAGATAGATCGATAGATAGATAGATAGATAGATAGACAGATAGATAGATAGATAGATAGATAGGTAGATAGATAGATAGACAGATAGATAGATAGATAGATATGATTGATTGATTTGATTGATTGGTTGATAGATAGATAGATAGATAGACAGACAGACAGACAGATAGATAGATAGATAGATATGATTGATAGATAGATAGATAGATATGATTGATTGATTGATTGATTTGATTGATTGGTTGATTGATAGATAGATAGATAGATAGATAGATAGATAGATAGATATGATTGATTGTTAGATTGACTGATTGATTGATTGATTGATTTATTGGTTGATTGATAGATAGATAGATAGATAGATATGATTGATTGATTTGATTGATTGGTTGATTGATTGATAGATAGATAGCTCCAATACACTTGACATAAAACCGAAGTAATATTAGGATGCATTCCCATCATTTTTTAGATGTACATCCAAGGTACAGACAACTTCGAAGGAACAGTCTTCTGCTTTGAACTTGAAGGTGCCATGTACACCTGCCACAAACGAATTGGATACAAACACTTTGTCAATCTCAAGAGTAATACCCTTCAAGGAGGTGGGTTTGGATACCAGTGATGTTGATGTGCAGTTTTCCCAATTGGTTTGCCATTACCCAAACCGCACAAAATAACATTGCTAATGTTGAACATGTGCAACAAGAAGCCATTCTTTGACTACAAGTGAATAATGTGGTAAGAGAATAGAAGAATAACTTTACAGCAGGTACTGGCCTTATATTATATGGTCCAACTGAAGCCCAACATAGACCCCTAAATGGCCTAACTGACACCCAAAGAAAGGATTCCAACACCCCACATCATAAGATCCTTATAGATGCTGTTATTTTACTTACCCAGAGAGTTCCATGATACCATCCAAATGGCCCAGCATAGGCCCAACATAGCCACCACACAGGCCAACTTATACCTAAAACTCTCCGATGGGCACCCACATAACAATCCCATAACACAATCCTCATCATCCAGTTGTTTTTTCACCCAATTTAAACCCTTCACACAGGGCTTGGATCCTCCTTGCACCGGCTCCCCACCAGATTCCCCTCCCCCACCCCCCCAACACACCCCAACCCACACCCTCCACAAGCACCGCCAAACACCCCCCAGACCGCCCCAGACCCTCCCACAC
>Ga0126342_10018674_pt1 | contig 11863 bp, 9 predicted proteins | sample Cyp1metagenome_FD_92528 | JGI IMG/M metagenome (GOLD analysis project Ga0126342, IMG submission 92528) | Coral microbial communities from Lord Howe Island, Old Settlement Bay, Australia - Cyphastrea 1 metagenome | ecosystem: Host-associated > Invertebrates > Cnidaria > Coral ... | reverse complement strand
GTATGTATGTGTATGTATGTGTATGTATGTGTATGTATGTGTATGTATGTGTATGTATGTGTATGTATGTGTATGTATGTGTATGTATGTATGTATGTATGTATGTATGTATGTATGTATGTACGCATGTATGTATGTACGCATGTATGTATGTATGTGTGTGTGTATGTATGTATGTATGTATGTATGTACGTATGTATCGATTTATGCGGGACAGTTTGTTTCGACTTTGGACCCAGCCCATGCTTCCATCTCCCCCCAGGCCACCTGCATTGGCACTTTGCTACGCAAATACTGCTCCACCGCCGCGCAGCTGTCGATGGCTTGGCCATCGCAGAGCCAGCCATCCAAAGGCACAACGTGGAAGTCCTGCTAGCATCGTTGGAGATCAGATTTGGGATAATGATGCATAATGTAGGCAACCCAATGCCACAAACAACTACCATTTAGGGATGGTTTAGAGCACCCATAAAAATGGTTGTTTATTAAGGGGTTCACCGCGTTACTAGATATAGATGATATACATTTGCAGTTACGTTCAAAGAACACATCACGGTCGTCTGCTGTAACAATCACCAAACTCGGCTTCTCCTTTTGGGAGGTGTGGCTCAGTACTGTTGCTGACCGGCACGAGGTCATGCTCAAAGGAAAGATCTCCCCGTGATACGTCCAATGTCCCCATTGAAAATCAGGGAATTTCCATTGCCAGGGTGTGGTTGCTTTTGGGTGATGACACCATGCAAAATCCAAGATCCTGGAATCTTGGAGTGCCCCAAGATTAAAAAAAGAACCAATGGCAAAATTTTAACCCCCATTTTTTGAAGCATCCAATCCGGAAGACGTCCTCCAAGATCAGGACTTTCAACCTCAGCAGACCCCAGATCACCGTAGGGATATTACACATGGGGTCAACGTTTACAACCCTGGCACCCAAATAGAACTGGTTTGACATTGGTCAATGTTCAAGATGACCCACTGTTTTGACTCGGGCCCATATGGGCCCACATGGGTTTGTCTGAAGATGGGGTACACACAAATCCGATGGGTTGAACTTATTTTTTTGCATGTTTTAATGGCCATGACTTCGGGGCAAGTGATGGTAAGTCCGTCACTAAAAGCAATCCTGGATAATGCAGTCCCATAACAAACCATCTCCAATATCACCAGAAATGGGTGGTATAAACCATCCGAAATTGCGGGTTTCTTATTGGGTTTACCACATACCAAATTGATGGGTTTGCCGTCTCCACTTTAGACAGACCCATCACTCGAGATCTTCCACCCAGCAACGGTCCGTTGCCGTCTCTCCTCCGGCAGAACTCTTCCAGGTACCTGGAGAAAAATGGGGAATGGGAGCCATAGGATAAGTATGGATAAGTTCATGGCTAGCTATGAAGGAAAATTAAGGAAGTCTTTTTAAGCTGGATATGTTGAAGAATCCTACCATTCAAGATCCACCTCCAGGAAGCTTCATGGGAAAAAGTCAAACACCATCCATGAAAAAATGCAAGTTGAAAGCACCAACCTTTTTTTGGCTGAGTATATACTGTGTATGTATTCATATGTACGTATACATACATATATGTGTATATATACATAATTCAATACAATAATTCATATGATTCAAATATATTATAAATTCATATATATATATTATATAAATATACAATATATGTTTGCTAATACAAACATATATGGTTATTTTCAGCGTTTTCTTTTGAACATCCTTCCTCTTTTGTTGATTTGCAATCCTTATTTCGGGGTTCCAAGCCCCCGCCTTCACTCCAACCTCCAAAGTTTCACAGAAAACATTCGCAGTAACCAAACACCATATCCAAGAAAATGATGCTTTGAACCTCACACGCCAAAAACAAACTTCTAAATTCCCGACCTAACACACATATATCCTCAGTATGCAAATGTATATGTCTGCAAATGTATAGTATATGTAAGTCACCCAAAAATCCTAAATCATCCTAAATCCCATGTGCGTTTGCGTCCTTATTCATGTTAAGAGCACCCTTCAGTGGTTGAATCCTCATAGCTGGTCCCACCTGGCCATGGACTGTAGTCGACTCGCTGGCGTCTTCACCTCTTCCCTTCCCGTGGAGCCATGGAAGAGGAAGTCCACCCCCAGCTCTTGCGCCAGCGCGCCCTGCCCAAAATTTCATGCTGCCATATGAATGTCAAGGATTTGAAGTTGCGATTCACTAACCATCAAAGAAATTGGGGTACCCAAAAACCGCTCATGATGTGTTTACTCCTTGTCCATCAAAAAGTGCCATGCGCAGGTATTCTGATTGTCAGGCAAAATCGTGTAGCCATAAAGAACCGAGGCGGTCCGCTGCCAGCCCCCCTGCTGGACCTCCAAATATGCCACCTTGCTGGGGTGCCTGACTCTGCTCCACTTGAGAGTCTTGAAAAAGTGCATGAATAGATGACGAAAAGGAAGGGGTTCCCACTAGAAAATAAAGCAATAACATCCAATAGCCTCATTAACCAAACCTTAGCCACAGTGGAGGATTGTGGGTCCCCAATCTCGGGCGTCTCCCGCTCAATCAGGGGTGTCAGCCTTGAAGGTTTGGGGCTATTGCCGAGGTTGAAATCCCATTGCTAATGCCCATTTTTTCATGTGCCGCAACAATCTCCAAAAAGGGAAATCACTCTGAGAAAAAAACAATCCGACAACCGATTGGCCCAAGCCCAAAGCAAATGCCTACCAAACACTGGGGTCTCTTTTGAAATGTCTGACATGACTGCGTTTAACATCACTTGACGACATCCACGCTGCCGACTTGCAATGCTGTCTGTCAATGTCCAAAGAAATTCCACTTGGGATTATCGATCATTAGAAATCCTGTCCATGCCTGTGGAGCAAATCTGTCAAGGCACTCTTGCCACTTGGAGGCTAGAACCACATGGCTCCCTTTCGCCATCTGGATCAGCTTTGCCAGTCGCTCCAGGAAAGGTCCTGGACAGTGGCTGGCAGGCAAAGACGGCATCCAAGTTATTGGATGTTGTTGAAAAATAGCAAAAATCCGGACTCAAAGCACTTGATCCGTTGCACAAACCTTCTAATACTTGGTTTGGGACATGGACAACTCTTTTGGGATTCACATTAATCCAGGAGTTGGTTACTGCCTCAACGAACTTGTGTTGCAGCTCTTATAGCACTTGGCAACAGCATCTGTCCATCTACATATGGAATCCGGCTTGAGAACTGTTCCTTCCTTCCCCTGCATATACTTTGGACACCCTTGGAATTCTCCCCCCATTTTGAAGTTAATCATCACGAATCATGACATGCAATGACAGGGAATCTACCATCCCTCCACTACCGTAGACCCTGAGATTTGCCGCCATCTTGAGGGCAAAGCAACCTTCCAATCCCCATATGGCAGGGTCTATGTCAGTTGGAGGGGGGATGGCAATTGTATTTCAATCCACCAACCAAATATGGATCTCCAGAAAATATTGACCCATTCCACCGCCGGACTACTCACCTACCAGTTGTGCATGGCCCTTGCAGGCCGCAGTCGGGTGGCGTTCCGCAGCAAAAAGGATCCTGATCGGGGCTGCTGAAATCACAGGGTCTTTTATGGATTTTAAGTCCCATGTTGATACTGACATCCAACTGTTTGCTCTTGAACCCACCTGCTTGTATCTTCTTTCTAGTTCGACCCCCTTTCGCTGCCGAAACTGACCCCACGTTGTGGAGACGCAGTGCCACCCAACCAATGAGCGTATGCATTCATAGGATGCTTTGCCGCGAAAATCACCAAAACCACCTCTATGTTGTCCCCAGGGTCTTGAAGTTGGAGTGGACCTAGAAACTTGCAGTGCCCCAGAAGTTCCGAAAGAACAGCTTCGGAGGTTCCGATGTCCCTTAGCTCCGATGCTGGCCTTTTGATGGCGTGCTGGACGTGCTTTGGGAATCTCGCAAGACCTTGGGAGGGAGCAGCCTCTCTTCATCCTGGTGATTCAATGATCAACTCACCAGTCCAACTGTTCGGCTCACAGCTGGGGATCCCAACCTGCCCGAAGTTTCTTCACCTTCTTCAAGTCCTGCTCCTTGATACAGAAAATTGAAAACATATCATATATTATATATATTTATGAATACTGCATATACAGTATAAGTATATTATATATATACACACATAATACATATACCTTTAAAACAATTTAAAACAGAGATATTCAAAAATCTGCCCCTCAAAATCATTCCATAAAGCTAAATTCTTTGGATTGATCTTTGATTTTGACCCAAGCCGGTGTGCTGACGGGCATCGTTCAGGAGCAAGGACCCCTCAGAAAAACTTTCGACAGCTTGGACCATGGGAAGGGGTCTAGAGGTCTTTCTTGTCCAAGGGTTCACAAAAATACCAATATGCCAAAATCAGCTAAACTGTTTTAAAAATGTTCTCAGGTGGTATTTAATGTTGTTTCTCCATCTTTCTTGGGACGCCTATAAATTGTGCCCCCTTTGCTAAGCAACCTGCAAAAATCAAGATCTACCAAATAATATATCCCTAGTCCAAGGTCAACCTGCCAGGTCTTGGTTTTGTTCCAATGCCCGTGGGACAGTGGGAGCGTTGAAACAGAGGCTATACCTCCAACATCACCATTTGATGTTCCCATTGTAGCAGGAGAACGGCTAGTTCAACATCTAAAAAACACATCAACTAGCCCTTGCCCATTAAATTGTGTTATTACTCCATCCAAAAAGCACAGGGGAATTAAAGAGCGCATCAACAACTGCTCGTTCCCAAAGTGGGGTCATTCACCCCAACCTAAACATCACAACTCAAAGGAAAACCCCTCCCAAACTACCTGCGGTTCAGGCACGTCATCATCTTTGATACCAACGTTCAGCACCTCACAACAAAAAAACAGCCCAAGGATGGCCAGACCCACGGGGATTTTTTAAGAATCAGCATCAAATAATGAATCAAAAACTACTCATTGTTAATTCACCTTCACACACCAATCAAAGCCGTGTTTTCAGATGTGTTCGTCACGTTTTCCCCGTGTTTTCTGCTGAATTCACAAAGAAATTCCCCGGGTAAGTTTAGAAATTGCTCCAAGGCGCCCCATCCACGTCCACAAAAATGACCTTTTCCACCGGCGCCGCGCAGGCTGCCAGATGGGGGTCCATTGGTGCAGAACGCTCCAGGGGCCGTCGCGCTATGTTGACAAGTTGGGTGCAGGGGTAGGGTGCCCTTTTCTGTGAAACCAACCTTGGAGACTTTGGGGGCCCATGCACCTTGAAACCTGTGCAATCGAAAATCAGTGGGATTTTCTCGTCGAAAATGGAGGGCGCCTCCAAAATGCCCCAAACTTGCTCACACTGGACATGTTGATGAGGACTTGAAACAAAGGCAAAGCATTGTCAATCGATCGTTTTTGTCGAGAGCTGCAAGTGCTAGCTGCTAGATCTGAAGATCAGATTGTTTGAGCTGAGAAGCGTGGAACACTGCAAGGTAAGACAACGCCCACGCTCAGGTTCCTTTGCAAGGATGAAACCAAGTTGATCATTGTGGCACCTTTTCAAGTTCCAATGAAGCGATCATATTGGAGCATCCATTCAAGCATTTTAGAACACGGGCGTCAGACATGGCTAGTGCTCATGTTTGCTATCCAATTATATTCAATCATTGTCAATCATCCAATGTTCATCTTCAGCCAAATGGTTAATCTACATGGCACCTCAAAGCCTCGGAACACAATCAGATCTAATTAAGTGAGTAGTAATGCGGTAAATCCACTATATAATGAACCATTAATTTGGGGATGATTTAGACGACCTGTTTCTGGACAATTTGGGGATGGTTTATTATTGGGTTCACCACATTAATCATGATATATCATGATATATCATGATCATGTCTGTTGCGAAAATCCTATTCTTCTGCCATTTGCAAGTGCCTGGTAGCGATAAATGGACCCAGTTCTGTAGCCAATTGGCAAGTTGATGATCGAAGTCGGTGCCGGTGCCCTGGCATCTTTCCCCCCTCGACTCCCTCGATAGCTTTTTGGCCATCGTGCAGCTTTGACGAGACCGGCAGGTGCATCTACGAGCCGCTGGGACATGGAGTTGAGGTCATGATGGTGATGGGATCAGATTGGAGAGTCTTTTTTGGAATCCAAATCTGCCTGACCTCAACTTGTAAAAAATGAAATGGCAGCTAGTTACTAATTGTGTCCGTTTTTGTTTCTTTTCCAATTCTCGCTTCCCAACACCAGATCTGGGCAGCTACAAGAAGCTCTGGGCATCATTTGGGGGTTGCGCTTGTGCTGGTGGATCCTGGAGCTTCGCCAGGTCAGGGAGGATTCCAGGACGTCCCAACTTGTCTTGGATGGGTTCTCCCAAAGCAATCAGCCATCATCAACTGGTACCAATGGCTTGACATCAACCAGTGCCCCTAAAAAAACGACACTTACTTTCGAGTACGATTCCCAGCGCCTTGTCTCGAAACCGTCGCAGTAGCCATTCTGCCTTTGGACATGTCAGTACCCCAGAAATAACGGGAATTCCCGAACTGGGTCTAAACCCAATAGCCCCAAGGGCAGATGAGAATCCCACACCATCTATTCTCTGAGAATTTTGACCCATCCCCAACTGCCAACTTAACTGTTTGAAATGTGGTCGTTGAATGCTGTTTATATATTTAATATTATTTAATGTAGTAGTAGTTGAAAGTTGTACGCTGGCATGCAGCTGACCGTTCTAGATACATCTTGGAACCTCATGGGATTCTAACCCCCACCATTCCCCCTTTGCGGAGCCGCACCAAGGCTTCGAAGGGCGGCGGTGCGAAGGCACAATACCTCGATCCAAACATGTCTTGATGGCTGTGCCCTCAAAGTGCAATTCAAGGAAGGAAATGATGCATTTGGAAATTTTGGGGTACCCCGTTTTCACTTTGGCCCCCCAACCCCAAAGTTTCTCAAAGCCAACTCGACCCATTTTCAGCGCCGGGGCACTTGAAGTACCAGTTGCCATCCAGGAGGTCCGCAGTCCTGGCCCACGCCTTCTGTGAACGCTTGATGGCGTGGCAGCACCTGGGACCGAAGGAATTCCAACACGTGGAATGAAACTTGATGGAACCAACAGGCAATGACGTAGTTTAGTTAGATGTAGTGAGCAAAAATGGGTATCTCACAAATAACAATGGGGGCTCTGACCAACAAGAAGCGCGAGCTTTTGCCGAAATTCCTCGGGATAAGTGGCCGTTGAGCATTGTTATAACATGTCTTCACCCAGTTCTGAATCGGATAGTCCCCTTGCAGAACAGAGCAACCACACTTTTTAGCCACATGGGATCCATGAGATGGTCCTCCTTTGGATTTTCGATTTCTCACCCCTACTGTCAGCACTGAAATGCCCCAAGTCCAAGGCACTCAATGTGTTTCCGCAGGGCCTCTTGGCTCTTGGGCCCCTTCCGCGCGTTGATCCAGGCTGCCCGGGTGAAACTCACCTCCGATCGATGCGGTCGAAAGCGCAAGGGTCCAAGTTGAGACATCCCTGCAGGCACTTGTTGCTAGCGACATGTTCGAAGTTGATACTTCAGCAGCCCAACTTGGAGGGTTGGTTGCCACTTGGTTTGTCAGCAATCTTGTCTTCGACACACTGTATCAGGTCATACATTAATACATTAACCTTCCAAGCTTTTACAAGAGGTCAAAGTGATAGACGCTACAGACGTCGTTGATGAAATCACTCATTCCAACGCAAGAAAATATAGATATAGAGAGAGAATAAAATCACGATCATGTGATGTATTATGCACAACAAATATAAATATATATATATAAAGGAAAACAAGCGTTTTTGGGTCCCTGTTACGGTAATTCGAAAGGCTCCCAGTGCAAGTGGACCAAGAGTGGGATACCAGCTCACCACACCAATTAGCAGCTAACTAGCAATGAAGACACACTCCAACTACCCCATGATCTCACCCTGAAGATTGGCCTCCGGGCATGGCCTTTCTTGCTGCATGCAATCCTTTGGCACAACCGGAAAACAGGTGGTCAGTTGGGTGGCTGGTTGATGCAAGCCATGGTACAACCAGATCCTTAAGTCACTCAAAGTTGACCAGGTTTCCTCTTGGAAGTAGTGAAAACCTTGAAGTCCTGACCTTTGGAAGATTTGGAACTTCTCGAAGCTACAAAAGTGCCAGAAACACACATCAAGGTCCCATCTCGCTTGGTGATATCATACCAGTACTATGTGTATATGTGCATGTATATATAGACATATGTGTATGTGTATGTGTATATATATATATATTTGTTTATTATTTATCTGTTTATCTTTAATTTATTTATGTGGTCTGTTTGTATTTATAGAGAAAGAGAGAGTGTGTGTATATATATAGTGCATATATATATAGTGTATGAATATATATATATTTATTTATTTATAGAGTGTGTGTGAATATATATATATAGTGTGTACTAATATATATATATATAATAGTGTGTGTATTAATATATATATATATATATATATACAAATAGTGTAAAAAAAATATAGTGTGTGCATACATATATATATATAGTGTGTGTGTATGTGTATGTATACAGTGTATATACTATATAATATAGTGTGTGTGTGTATGTGTATATATATAGTGTGTGTGTATGTGTATGTATACAGTGTATATATTATATAATATTGTGTGTGTATGTGTATATATATATATTGTGTATGTGTATGTATGTATAATATATATATAGTGTGTGTGTGTATGTGTATATATATATATAAGTGTGTCATATAGAGAAAGAGAGAGGGAAAGAGAGAGAGAGAGAGTACATCCAATAAATTCAACATCCCTGCTCTCAGTGGTAGAATGAGCAACATCCCGACTTGTTGACCCATCCTGGAAGGCAGTGGCCGAAGCATGTCGCGCAAATGGTGTTGATTGGGTGAGTCTCGACGCCATGGGTGCCACGCCTGCTACTGGGATTGTGAGGAGTGGCAGTGTCTGAAAATAATATATATATAATATATATTATTAGGTATATTAATACGTATTAATACATATCAATACATATTAATACATAACATGGTAAACCCAATGCCATAAACTGAAACTGCCCCCAATTTTGCCAAAAATCTGCGTTAGAAACCCATCCCAACCAGACTATGGCCCCATTCATAGCTATTTTAGTTCGTAAAGTAAATGATGATGATGACGATGATGATGATGATGATGATGATGATGATGATGTATCACTGGATGGAATGGGGTCTTCACCTCAATTGTCACACAAGCCCGTGTGAATCAAGTGTGTCTTTCTCCCACATTATGGCTTGGCTTTGGAGTTCTGCTTGAGGTTCATCCTCCCCATGTTCATGTCCATATAAGTAGTCCACACGAGGATGTGAATCAGCAATGAACTGGATATCGTATGATGGATAACAACGTGAATATGCGGGCCAAAAGGATACTGCCAGGATATGCTAGTGGGTGTAACTTGAGACAAGCCGATACTTGTCTTTGGATGTATCTGGGCATCTTCAAAATCTTTGGATGGCTTTGCAGTACACAGAAGAAGATTGGCCAACAAAGCGAGAAGAGGTGCGATAGCAGTAACATAGTGCCTTCCATGAGCAAGTGATTGTCCAAGTGACTGCCCAACTCAACTGAACCATTGGATACCTACTCAACCATCAAACCATCGAAGACCCTAAAGCCTTCAGCCAGCAAATCACCTTGCGGCATGGCTGGGGCGACCCAACAGGACACTCGGCTGAGTCTCTGCCCTGGACACTAAGTCTTTGACCTCAAGCCTTGAGTGAACCGCATTAGAGCCACAAGCTGTGGATCGCACCTTTGATTTGCCTTGGTTTCGCAAGTCTGTTTTGACTGTTGAAATGATCTTTGCATTGGTTGGGATTGCCCCGTGGCTTCAAAAAGTCAGTGAGATTCCGGGCTACCGTGGGTCTTTCGTCTGTAGAAACACTTTGCAAAGGGCTGCGGCCACCATCCAAACGACTTCGGCTGTGTCCTTGCAAAGCCTGCCGACGTGTGGGTTTGTCTGAGAATAGGGTAACCCATGGTAACCCCAAATCCCATGGTCTACCATGATGTTCCTCTTGAAATCTCTATAGGTAGGGGGTAAATCCCCCCATTGTTGGATTACATCCAAACATCAGAGTGCTTGGTGAGTTCCAAAACCAAAACATTGATGTACCCCCAAGTGACCGTCAGGATGTTCGCCTTTTTTGCAGCACTTGCAGAAACTGAGACATTGCACAGCTTGCACAGCTCTCAAGTTTGCCACCCCTTGCCATTGCTGCGCAGCGAAGTAGTTTTCGAAGTTTGTGTTCATCAGCAGCGAAGCTTCAGGCCATGTCTTTGGTCCTGGGGAAATCCAATGTCGAAAGAAATCACCAATAAAAGTGGGTGAGGGTCGCAATTCTTCTACTTTAACGCCCCATTTTACTCCTTCGGCCGGCTGTGCCTTCTCCTCCTTCTTCTGTCACTCCTATTACTCCTGTTTCTTCTCTCCTTCTACATCTTTATCAAACAATTTGTCAAATAATCTGATCAATATATATATATATAACATATGTATATATATATGTGCTTTTGTGGTAGGATACATTATTGGATTTCCCTCCCCTCCTCTCATTCCCCTAAGGACTCCCAACGAGCCTAGGTCCAGCTCTTTGCGGCGCTGTCGAGGAGCCATAGTTTTTCTCCTCTACATGCGTTTCTCTGAAAATAGTGTACCCCTAAATCCAGTAAATCCAGTGGTTAATCATCATTTTCCCATTAAAATTACCATTTGGAATACCGGTATACCCCATTTCCAGACAAACCCACATGTTGAAGATATCACTCCACATTCTTCCGGACATGTTGTTTTCGTGAATTTTGCACTTAGCACCGATGGTTTCAGGGTAAACAATCCACTGCCTTCGGGCACCTCGTGCCTTGCTACCAAGGCGCCAATCATTGGGTACATACCGATCTTTATAATTTCTGGAGGATCAGAAACATCTATGAGGAGAATATCTTGTCATGTGTGTGCTTGACGAATCGGAGTACAATCCCCAACAAGTATCCCTCACCCAGCGTGTTTTGCTCGTTTTGCCTACGCGTTTTTTGATTACATCTATGTTGTGCTGGTTGTCTACGCATTTCAACCAGCTATTTCCGCAGTGATTCAGGGTGTGTTTGCCACTGCTCATTGGTTCACCCCGACCCCCACTCCCGGCCTTTGCATCTCAAGTGCAGGTTGGCTGCCATACGCCCATGCCTTTGCATCTGGGGATTCAGCAACTCACCCATGACAACACTGGTCTGTAGTTTTCAACGCAAGTCTCACATTTCCCTGATTCAATTGAAAGCACCTGACGGCCCCAATCATGCCAATTGAGACCAACTTTCGTCAAAGGTAGAGATACTCAATTTCCGAAACAACCTTTTTCTAGACGGTCCCAACAAACCAAAATAAACCACTAGAGTTCTGCCCTGCACCAAACTTGAAGGAGCCAACGTGGTCCCTGTGGCCCCATGAGTATCCCCACCCGTTAAGGCAGCAATCTTTGGCTTTCTGCCCACTTTGAAGTTGGCATGGTAGGATACCTGCCGCAGCCACTTAGCCACGGTTGTCGCATGAGGGTTTTGACTTCAAAGAAAACACTGCACAAGGCTGACCTGTATAGATACTTCCAACTAGTATGTACTAAGTCAAAAGACCTACTAGGTACCAATAATACTATAGATAGATAGATAGATAGATAGATAGATAGGTAGATAGGTAGATAGGTAGATAGGTAGATAGGTAGATAGGTAGATAGGTAGATAGGTAGATAGGTAGATAGGTAGATAGGTAGATAGGT
>Ga0126342_10018673_pt1 | contig 11863 bp, 10 predicted proteins | sample Cyp1metagenome_FD_92528 | JGI IMG/M metagenome (GOLD analysis project Ga0126342, IMG submission 92528) | Coral microbial communities from Lord Howe Island, Old Settlement Bay, Australia - Cyphastrea 1 metagenome | ecosystem: Host-associated > Invertebrates > Cnidaria > Coral ... | reverse complement strand
GGATGGTCGTGGTTGAGGTCCGGCAGAGAACACTGTGGATCGCGGGTCGCAGTTGGACGAGGAGGACGAGGAGGACGACGAGGAGGACGACGAGGAGGAGGACGACGAGGAGGAGGAGGAGGAGAGGAGGAGAGGAGGAGGAGGAGGAGGAGGAGGACGAGGCAGGAGGAGGCAACTGACATAAAATCTAACAACCCTCACCTGGCAGGTGGGGAAAAAAATAAAATGTATGATACTGATTGATAATGATTCATTATCATCTATCTTTTAGGATCTGAGAAAGTTGTGTTGTTTTAAGTCAATCATTCCCACAGAACCCTGATATACACATGACTGGTGTACTTCAAACCCTACTTGGGATGATGATCCCCAAAAATGACAATTCCCGGACTTGGTTCAAGGGAAAAACGCCAGGGAATCCCTTAAAGTACTGGAAACAACCATGGTTTCCCGTGGATTTACTTCAAAATCCATCCATAGAGTTGGTGAAATCGCGATTTTGTTGGGTCCCTCCTCATGATTTTTAAAACAGTAGTAGTTTTCGGAAGGGTTGCCCAGCTGATCAAACAACAGTCAGCTGTTTGATGCCGGCGAAAACTGTACAAGTACTAAATGGATGGAAACCATCCAGATAACTTCAGATATTTGTTGGATTGGATTTACTTACGGGTGCTTAGCAGGGAATGAGGGAATGATGCAAAATCACTAGTAAGAATCATCCCATTACTCAATTCCCTAAGCACCAGCAAGTTTACCAAGGATATCCCACTAGAGGTTGAATTTGTTCAAGACATGGATGGGTTTCATCTCGTGATCTTCGGTTGCAGCATACTGCGCCAGGCCTTTGAGACGAGTCCGATGGATATCGCGTCGCTTGGCAAAGCCATGAACTGTGTTTGTTTTGGGGAGTTGATTTCTCTAAATGGTAAATACAATATAGGTCTACCCAAACAGACACAGCTTATTTATTTTCCCGATGTGGGCGGTATTTTCATGATTTTCACCATCTTTTAGCTATTATGTTTGATGCTTATGTTCCACAGATGGGTGTCTGAAAATGGGCCCCCAAACTGTGGTGCCGGGGGCCCCACCGTCTGGCTTTATGGTACAGTAGCTCCATTTAGCTACCTGAAGTGGCCATTGATATGATTCTGTCTGAAATCCATTCTTCATATTTATCAATTTTATATTCCATGATATTCATTGATATTATTCAAATCAATGTTTATCAAAGGTCTTATTAAAACTTGTTCAATGATAAAAATATATTATAAAGTTATATAAAGTTATTATATTTTATCAAGGATCCATTCTTCATATTTATCCATTTATATTACAGTTATATAAAGGTCTTTACCAAGTTGTTTCTAACATTGACCCCACTGATCGTCCGATCCCGGTCCGATCATGATCAGGATGTCGATCTCCAAGAGCTTGGCGGAGTCGGCAGTGGTGGCCAAGGTGGAATCTTTGGGTTTCTCAGGGTTAGGTATCCCATATGCTCCATGTATCTGGGTAAATTATAACGACCTCACGTCGCGACCGAGCCCTGGGAATCATGGTTAGTAAATGTTAGTAAGGGAAATCATCCCCAAATGGCCGCAAGATTCAGGTTAGTTAAATATTATAATTTACCCAGATGTATGTAATATTTACCTACAAAACTGAGCCATTTTTGGGGTAAATGTTAGTAAATATGCCATACATGGAGCATATGGGTATAGTTACTGGAAAGGTATCCATTTTTCTAATAGTTACTGGGTCTATAGAATCTCGGTGGAATTCTAAGGGAAGAATAGCCTCCAGGAATAATTCACAGTTCGACCCTGGCAGAAAACGGGGTTGGAAGATGAGTGAAACCACTAAAAAAATTGGGTTGTTTTCGGGCTCGAACTGTTCATTTACCAGAGAGCAATGGAATCATGGTTAATGGAAGGGGAATCATCCCAGTGTATGGCCGAAAGTTGCCCAGAATGATTAAAGATGTTGGGATCTGAAGAATGGATCTTGAACTTGAATGGGTTAAGCTGAAAAATGGATTGACATGGATGAAAACCGTCAATTTGCGAGTCGCCAGAAACTTTTGCATCGTCCTTTCGTTTTTTGTTGTGGAGGTTTCATTCAGCATTTTACTATAGGCTAGATATCTATGCAAATTCAACGGAAGTGTACAACTACGCATGACCCATTTGTAAGTCAAGATTGATATGTCCATACAGGGCCTATGGAGTTGTTTTTTCCAGGTCTAGTTTTATGATATGATATAGCTAGAATGTGGGTAAAACAATGCCATAAACCATCCCCATTTTTTTTTATAGATGGTATGTTTACCATTCCCAGTCATGGGTGGTTTATCCCTGTTTTACCCCCATTATATAATGGTTGATAATAGTGACTAATGGTTGATAGTAATGGCTATTACTGGTTGTTTAACATGTTTTAACCACATTATCTCCATACATTTCCATTGAATCACACCATCGAACGCAACGCGCTGCTCAGATCATCTACAAGGAAAACGTGGAGTCGCTGACGCAATGCGTGGTGGCCGATGTGGAGGAGGCCGCGGGCGCCAGAGAAGACTGGTGGCCGAACTTTGCTGTGAATTACCATCTGGTAAAATCTGGTAAACATACAAAAAACTATGGAAAATATCCATTTTCAAAATCCACTATAAATGGCAATTTTCAATAGCTATGTTAAATTACCAGAGGGTACTGCAACTTATCCAGATGAATATAAAAACCTGCAGCATGCAGATGTGGCGCTTCTCTTGGTCACTTTCAGTCATATTCAGAGGACGCTTCATAGCCAAATGACTTTGAATCTGACGGCCTACAATCTCATGAATTTTGTTGGGTTTGTGTGAAAACGGGTACAAATGACACTTGTGATAGGGAAAATGAGGTTCAAAACCACAAAAATTATGAGGTACTCTATTTCAGACAAAGCCCAAGTACATCCCGTTTTATCCACATTTGTAGTGGTTTACTAGCGTTAAATCACTATGTTTAATGGATGAATCTCTATTTTTAGTGCTTAAATCCCTATCTTTTATGGTTAGATCCCTATTTTTCATGGTAACATCGCTGTCTTTCATGGTTAACTTCCAATTTATTGACGCATCACAACGTCTTCCAATTCATGGCCAGGATGAGCCCGAGGAAGACCCTTCGGAGCAAAGCGTCCTGTGGGACATGACGAGGCACATGGAAACATTTGGGATTTCACCATATTTCACCAACCAAAATGGAGATTTCACCAATGAAATGGTGACTTCCACAACCACACATTTGGGATTTCGCCAATGAAAATGGTGATTTCACCAAAATGGTGAGTGAACTCCCAAGAGGCTGTTGAAGCTCGGACTGTCTCCAGATGTGATGAATCTCAAATGGGAGAAATTGATAAATACCTTCTGGTAATTTAACAACGGAAAATTAACTCATTCAATCTTCAATAGGTAAATCATATGGTAAATCATCAAGATCAGCAAACTGTGAACTTACCAATCTGACCAGTTTCACTAAGTGCTACTTATCTACTTGGGTAAGCAATTGTTTTTATCCTCAACGGCTGGTGGTTTTCTCACTGTTTTCTGTGGAAAGTTCATATTTCTACAAGGGGATGATCCGCAGGAAATGGACCGCTTTTCAAGCTGCCGGAATTGGAACGCTGGAGAAAACCATACCCTCCGGGAAACTAACAATTCGCTATGGAAAATATGGACCATAGAAATAGTTGATTTGTGTTGATTTACCTTTTTAAAGTGGCAATGCTCCATATAGTTTGAAATTTGTTTATGTTCCATAGTTTGAAATTTGTTGATGTTCCATAAACTCCTATAGTTCCATTAGTAAAACCATATAGTTGATTTACCTATTATAGTTCCATTAGTTCCTACAATAGTACCTATTTTAATCGTTGATTGACCTACTAAATCTTATAGTTTACCAATTTTTCTTTACAGAAAATGGCCCAGTCGAAATAGTGGAGAAAAACCCATGGATTTACCCATTGAAAATGGATTTACCATGATTTACCTATAGAAAATGGCCCAGTCGAAATAGTGGATTTACCATGATTTACCCATTGAAAACGGTGGATCTTTCCATCGTTTTTTGACCAGGCCTCTGGAGGGCAGCTGCCGCATGGAACTGCTGAAATTCGACCATCCACAGGGCCAGGTGCCGGTGGGCCGTGTTGTCGGATCGCGCAACTGGCGGTTTTTCGCGTTGACGCGGTGCCCCACAACGGTGTAACACCAAGCAACGAAAAGATGATGGGATAATGTGGGGAGATGGGATTTCTAGGTTTGATGAGGATTGATGATTCTAGTTGTTGATTGACTTTGACAAAGCTGATATTAAATTTCGTAAACAAATCAAAATAGTCACGCTGATGGTGATGGTGGTGATGATTTTAAAGATGTTGATTGTCATTATTTTCATGATGTTACTGTTTCTCATGATGACGAAGCATAGTTTAGGCTGATGCTCAAACAAAATATGACTCTCAAATCAGGCTGTTGATGTGTTGCTGGGTAGGGCTGTGAGATCGGCCAGTGATAGTTTGTATTCTCTCTCCGATATCAGCAAAGTTGTCGTCGAAAATATCAAAGGTGTCTGTTGAAACACACTTAAGGTGTATTTGTGGGTGGTACATATTCTATTGTTGAGTCTTTTCATAGTCTTCTCTCTCTCTCTCTGTGTTACAGTATTGCATAAATAGTCTTAAGGTTACATGGAGTTGGAAGCCAATCACTAACCACTTTGTGCTCGCTATGGCGTTAGTCAGGGCAATTGCTTGCTTATTTTTAGTCAGGGCAATCGCTTGCTTATTTCCATCATGTTACAGAAACTTCAAAGTGGCCAGTTTTGTTTTTCCTGGGATGATTTCGTTCCCTTTCGCAGAGGTCAAACTGCTCCGCTCCACATTTACCTTAGGCTACCCCTGCCCTTTCAATGGGACCATGCTCCTCAATCTCAGAGACACCAGGATGTCTTCTGGCATTCTTCCGCGCACATCTTGGGTTTGGCACACAACGGGGGACCTGACCTGTTGAACCTGGCTGAAGTGAGGAGTACCTGGGAGGACCATTGTAACCAATCACTGAAACTAATCTGTATCATTCCACAGTATATGTTGTGTTTTTTGGAGGCAGGAAAAGAAATTGTATACACATGTAGCACAGATTTCGGAACCGTATCGTGTTGTGGAGGAATGGAGCACAGATTTCAATAGCGTATTTCGTCCATTGACCCCCAGGAGTTGAGACATGCTGAGACTCTTGAAATCTGTTGAACATGTCCGACATGTCCAGTAAAATTGCCACAATCAGGGATTAGCTGCGGTGTTTTTTGCGTGGAAAAGGGCGATCGTATTATTTATCCATATTGGATGAGCTCAGGCTCAACAAAGAGGGTACCAAATGCCAAACGACCAAGAAACTGCTTCCATTCATGGTATTGAACCGTCCAATTTCGGGGTGATCAGTATTTGAGCCAAACACATAAACATCATCCGAGAAGGTGTGACGTGTCCTCATTCATCAATGTTTGTGTTGTGCCCAATTCATTTGAGCCACGTTTTTTTTCCCAGATGATGGAATTTAGATTGAGGAGGAACTAACATCATTCATGCGTAGGCTGTTCTGCTTGGTGCGTAGGTCCTGCGTAGGTCCTGCGTAGGCATATGGCGTAGGATAACTTAGGAGAGGCTGCGTAGGCAGTCTCGTGTAGGCGCTTGTTTAGGTGCTCTAGATTGTTTGTTTCTGACCTCGGACTCTTGTTTTTTCCTGGTGGATTACAATGATTTTGCATGCAAAACTGGATTGTATGATTCATATAGCTGGAAGAAAGGGAGATCAAAGAAACCAACGCAAAAAATGGTCTATCACTTCACCGTAAAAATGGTTGAGTACTTGCAATGTGGGAGCCAGCATAAGTTAGTTCATAACTTTAGCATATATATATATTTATTTATTTTTATTTTACCCATGCAATAGTTATGATGTATATATATTATATATATGATATATATATAATATATATATATATATACACTACATAATATATATATATATATATATATCACCCATCCAATAGATATAACATGTTATAAACTTACCATAAGGCCGCGCCAAAAAAAATCGGTCCTCGCCGCTGTTTTCTGAATCAGGTCATCCCTCAAGGGGACGACGGAAACATGAAGAAACGACCAAAGCATTGAGAAAATCCCGAGTTTTTATGGGTCAATCCATGGTAAATCCATGGTAAATTTGTCATAAGCTGGAAATTCCACCATTTGTTTATAGTTAGCTTTTTACTCAGCTAGAAAACTCCATCAAGTGCTTGTAGAACATTCGAGACCTCACACCAACAATAACTACTGTACCAAGCTAATATGCATCAAAATTTCAAATTTCAAACAACACAAACAGCAACTGCAGGGTATATTCACTGTTCAACAACAGACAATCAGATACATAACATACAGAAACCTCCACAAAGATGCAGCAAAAGTGATGTAAGTCACTGATTTAGAACATAATTGTACTATGTTGTACTAGGGTCGATCTGTTGGGCAGCATGCTCCAAGAAGTAATTAAGTATAGCAACCCCCACAAGGGTATTTCCAGGATGTGAGCTACAGATGTGAGCTATGTGGGCATCTATTTTGGGGTTACTACATTCCGTAATCATCAAATTATCTTCCATACTCACCAAATCCGCCTATATATATACCCTCTGGTAAACTAACCTGACTATGGAAAATCACAATTCTTAATGGGAAAACTCACTATAAATGGCCATTTTCAATAGCTATGTTAAATTAGCAGAGGGTATATGTACTATGACTTGGGATAGCGCCAGAAGTACATCCACTTCAACAAATCGCCATGGCTGAGCCCGGAGTATCGCCGCAGGCGACCCTGCTGCCAGTCACAGGCCAAGAGTCAGGGATTTTTACCAGGCGGAACTGGCTGAAAAATTAGGGAACACCACCCGAAGTTGATGTGGTGAATCGTTGTTGTCCCATGTGTTCCCCAGTATTTTTCTGGTCAGATATACCCTATTTTCGAACTGACTTGGTGATTGAATGGTGATTTAACTTTTTAACCATCAAAATGAGGGGCTTTACGGTTGTTTATATATATATATATAATATATATACAAAAACAGAAAGATGAAGATCTTCCTGGATTTGCTGAAGATTATCTTTTTAATTTTCCGGGAAAGTCCAGCAGAAAGCCGGGCATCGAATCGGCATCGAACTCTGTTTGACACGAGAAGCACGGTGGAACCACGGGGCGACCGGAGTGCAGGGAGATTATCGCCTCGCCACCAAAAAACTCCTAGCTGTTCATCATTGCCCTTCATCATCCTCTATCTTGAATTATATGATACGCCCGAATTAATATATATATATATATATACATTAATTAAATCATGTCGCTCAACAAAATCAAAAAAAGAAAACAATTTAGTACTGAATCGGATCTACTCATTGTGGGCTCCCAGATTTGGAATATGTGATATTTTGGGAATTGTAGGGATGGGATTCACCAATCGACAAGGGTCGAAGAAACCCACAGTTGACCCAGACCTGGCCCGGTCTATTGGCAGATGTTTGGTGATTTTTGGAAGCTCCACTTTCCATGGTTTTGAATTAAATGTGTTTAAGGGGTTCAGCTTGTGCGAATCCCCCAGAAATGGAAGGTACAACATGGTAGAACCCCAGTTTCTGATGTTTCCAAGAGACTTTTTCCATCTCTTTCCCTTCCATCAATGCATATGTTTCCCTTGTTTTGGATCACGGTGATGCCGGGAGTCTCCTTTTGGTCACCCGGACAGGCTATGATCCGTTTCGACTCTACTACGATGTTCCCGTCTGGGGCGGGTGGCGCGAACTGCGCGATCCCCTGACTGAGCGCAGAGCCTTGGTTGGGGATAGTTCCTTGAAGAAGCAGAATGAACGGATAAATGTGTGATTTATGATGATTTATGTATTCTGTAAAAGGCGGGCCCCCACCAAAATCTTGCAAGTCAAATCACCACCTGGGCGCTAGCTTGACGCTAGGTTTCTTCTTTCATTTGTCATAATGCAACAAGTACTATTACTAGTATGGCTACTACTACCACTACCACTACCACTACCACTACCACTTCTATTACTAAGTATACACCTACTGTTGCTGCTGCTGGTCCTACTACTGCTGCTACTGCTGCTACTGCTGCTACTGCTGCTACTCCTACCCATACCCCTACTCCTACTATCTCCTACTATCTCCTACTATCTCCTACTATCTCCTACTATCTCCTAGTATCTCCTACTACTGTTCCTCCTCCTGCTGCTGCTGCTACCACTGCTACTTCTACTTCTACTTCTACTACTACCACATGATACATACACTCGGCGTATTGTAGGTCAGAAAGCCGCCAGCTCATGCTGGCTTGAAAATTTTAAAGCTTAAGGAGAGTAGCTGGGAGAAGACTTAGGTGAAGATGCGCCAAGGCTAGCGGCCGGCAATCTTTGCAATCTAAATATCTATGAGCGTCACTGATACTGATGCTACTTCCGGAACGATATCCATGTAGGAAAGCGGTCCGCAAATCTGACACCAGTTGCACAGATTCCGAAAACACCACTTCCTCAAATTCATCGCAAACTTAGAAAAAGGCATGTGTTCGAGGCGTGCGACGTTGGTCAAGCTCTGCTTGGAGTTGCCTTAAATATCTACCCGCTAGTGCTATTCCTGCAAAATCTTCAGTTCAAAAGCATTTCCATATACACACACATGAAGTCAGGTCATGCCACCACACATTTAGTCATTTACCGCAAACAAATACATAAAAATGCTAATTGGACACAAGTAGCGGGACTTCGGATGTGGCTGGACGTTTGGGCATAAATAAACATATGTTTTAGATTCTGACTGATAATTGAAATGATTGATGATGGTGATGAGGATGATGATGATGATGATGATGATGGGGATGATGATGATGATGATGATGATAATGAGGATTATGACGATGATGATGATGATTATTATGATGAATATGCTGTTGTTGATGATGATGATGATGATGAGGATGAGGATGATGAGGATGATGATTATGATGAATATGCTGTTGATGATGAATATGCTGTTGATGATGATGGTGATGATGATGATGAGGATGAGGATGATGAGGATGAGGATGAAGGTGAAGATGTTGATGATGATGATTATGATGATGATGATGATGAGGATGAGGATGATGAGGATGATGATGATGATGAATATGCTGTTGATGATGAATATGCTGTTGATGATGAATATGCTGTTGATGATGATGATGATGAGGATGAGGATGAGGATGAGGATGAAGATGTTGATGATGATTATTATTATTTTGCTGATGATGATGAGGATGATGATGATGAGGATGATGATGAGGATGATGATGATGATGATGATGATGAGAATGAGGATTATGACGATGATGATGATTATTATTATGATGATGAATATGCTGTTGTTGATGATGATGATGAGGCTGAGGATGAGGATGATGATGATGATGGTGATGATGATGATGATGATTATTATTTTTATGATGATGATGATGATTAGGGTGATGAGGATGAGGATGAAGATGAAGATTTTGTTGATGATGATGATGATGATGATGGGGATGAGGATGATGAGGATGAGGATGAAGATGAAGATGTTGATGATGATTATTATTTTGATGATGATGAGGATGAGGATGAGGATGATGATGATGATCATGATGATGATGATGAAGATGGGGATGATGAGGATGAGGATGATGATGAAGATGAAGATTTTGTTGATGATGATGTTGTTGTTGATGATGATGATACAGTAGCCTCAGCCTTGAGGTCCAAGATCGCAACCCTGTTCCCTCAAAACTGAGGATATTGGAGCAATGTGAACTCCATGCTGATGACTTGGAGCCTTGTGGATCCTTGGCTGCTGATTGGTTCCGGATGGGAAAGGAGAATGGAACATGGTGGACCCCAACAAGAGAAAATTTTACTAAGTTTGATGGGCTTACTTCATGGTTGAGATCTGAGTTGATGCAGTATGGACCAATGTGGACACATACATATTCAGAACGGCGGAAAACAACAACGTGAAAACTGAGAATCCTGGAATGACCTTTCTGTCCCAGTTTGTGCCGTGTGAAACAAAATCCGATGAAATTTGCAGGGATCAGTTTCCAAACCATCCTGCCACAATGTTTGACGTGCTCAGTCTCGATCATGTTTCTGACAACAAATTCAACTCTCCTAGTGCTGTCAGCCTCGTCTGATGTTGCACCTTGAAATTCGGTGTTTATGGTGTTTCACATGCGGTGGTTTCAACCATTCTTAAGTGGTTGATAATCCTGCCTACAACCAAATCATACATGGGACGTTCCCACTTAGGGGATTTGCATGGCGAGGGTTCTTGGCCGGTAACCTCTATCTTGAAAAGTGGTTGTGATAATTCTGTTCACGATTGGCAATATTAATTTCTTACTGGTGCTTAGCAGGGAATGAGGGAATGATCCATAATCACTAGTAATCATCCCAGAAACCCCCAGCAACCCATCCATTCCCTACGTTTAGCACCAGCAAGATTTTGCTGAACAATCTTCACCCAAAAATATCTGGTCCTCATGATCCACAGGGTGACTCATTTTGAACCAGGAACTACTTCGGCTCAATGGACTTGAGGAATTTCTGCTACTAGGCCCGGGTGAATTTCCAAAAAAAAACCGAACCTTGGAAGCCTTGGCCTCACAATAAATTGATGATTATGATTTTGATATGATAATACATGATTATGATTATGATTATGAATATGACATATTAGGATTATGATATGATTATTATCATTATCATGATATAATTGATGATATAATTGATGATTAGAATATAAATCCGGATGAGAATCATCCCAACTGGACAACCAAAAATCCCAACTGGCCCAACTGTCGACAAGGATTGCCTCTTCAACGGTTGGTGCCCATCATTGCTGGACATTTTTGGGACATTTGGGTCTGCGTGAAAATCTGGAAAAATGACAACTATGAATGATGAAAAACACACATTCATAGTTTAGCAATGTTTAGCATACAAAAAGGGAACACTTTCTAAAGGTCCAACCTTTAGTTGTCACATGTTGTCACCTTAATGTTTTGACAGGTAGTTGGCAGCTGTTGACCGTCGTGCCCGAAAAGATGGAGGAAGTGCCCGAAGGGCGGCTGGGTTTGGCCATGGCTCTGGTTTTTTTAGTGCGCGTTTGGACTCCGAAGAAGTTTCGGTGTTTCTACGAAACGGAAGTAACAAACGTGTTGAAAGATGAAAACTTATATAGTGTTCTAGCTTTTTTTTTAATATTGGAATTGGGGTTGAAAGATGAAAACTTCCCCTGGTACTTTGAGCCATGAACCATGACCAGTGATGATTGATCTACTTAATATGGCCATTTTCCATGGCCATGTCAGATTTCCAGAGGGTAAATGTGTTGATTCGTATGTTCTGTGGTGCTTTAAAACATGACATTCTAAAACTGACTCTATGGCAAGAACGCGAGGGTTTTTAGAGGGAATGACTGGGGATATACTAGTATACATATTATGTATATATATATATAATTATATATAATACAGTGATTTATGTCATGTTCTGTTAAATGACCCCAATGAAAAGAGAGCAGGACGCTGTGGGAGTGCACTTGTTTATTTTTATTTTTTCAAAACTGTAATCACATTAAAGCTTAAGCTACAGATGAAGCTGTGTTCATGTCCACTAGAGAGCATGTATTGCTTGAAGAAGTGTCCAGGTGTTCACTCTACCGTAG
>Ga0126342_10018672_pt1 | contig 11864 bp, 7 predicted proteins | sample Cyp1metagenome_FD_92528 | JGI IMG/M metagenome (GOLD analysis project Ga0126342, IMG submission 92528) | Coral microbial communities from Lord Howe Island, Old Settlement Bay, Australia - Cyphastrea 1 metagenome | ecosystem: Host-associated > Invertebrates > Cnidaria > Coral ... | reverse complement strand
GATGCAGGTGCGCGCAAAGGTAGAAAAGTCGCAATTCACTGTGTTTTTCCAGTGATTTGCGGTTCCGGAGGGTCGAAAAGTAGGCTCGCTAAAGCGGCGGGAGCGGAGCCATCTGGCCAGATGAATGAAAAATTGCACACCGTTGTGGCGCGAAGCACATCTCCAAGTCAACATGTGCAAAACACGTCAGCTTCGGACCGCTTTTTGAACTTGACATGTCGAAAAAGTGCACGCCGTTGTGGCGCGAAGCACATTTCGAAGTCAAAATGTGCAAAGCACGCCAACCTCAGACCACTTTTGGAAGTTGAGATGTTGAAAAAGCGAAGTACATGTCCAAGTCAATATGTACAAAAACACGTCAGCTTCGGACCTCTTTTGGAAGTTGAGATGTCGAAAAGTGCACGCCATTGTGGCGCGAAGCACGTTTCCAAGTCAAAATGTACAAAGCAGGTCAGCTTCGGACCACTTTTGGAAGTTGAGATGTCGAAAAAGTGCGCGCCGTTGTGGCGCGAAGCACATTTCGAAGTTAAAAGTGAAAAGTGTTAAAAACTGACGGTCTCGGACCACTTTTGGATGTTCAGATGTCGTTTGGTGTGGCGGGTGCAAGGGGTTCTGTACATTGTCAAGAGTCGGTTTTTGTAGCATGTCCAAGCAGGCGTGGGGCATTTGAAGACGATCTGGGAAGATGCATTTCGCGTGGCAGGCGCGGTACAAGAGACATGCTGCAATGCTCATCAGAGATATTAGGTCTGGGCACAGATTTCTTGAGAGGGATTGCATTTTGGAGCATCAGGTCTTCAGGTTTGCTAAGATGATTTTGCGTGACAGGTGCAGCACTTCGCATGACCTGGCATCACTTTTCCGTGGCAGGCACAATACTTTAGACAGACGGAGTGGAAACATTGCAAAACGCATTGGTACGAGGCCGTCAGCTCTGCGCTCAACTTTCTGTTTTTGAAAGAAGTCTCGCAGAATTGCTTCGTTTTTTATGTTGTCAACTTCGAAAAATGAGGAAGTCTCGCAGAATAGCTTTGTTTTTGATGTTGTCAAGTTCAAAAATTGAGGAAGCCCCGCAGAATAGCTTCGTTTTCAAGCTTGCAGATAGACAGATAAATAGAGAGACAACTACAACTGCAACTGCAACTACAAGTACCACTACACTACACTACTACTACAGCTACAACTACAAATACAAATCACTACGCTACATTACACTACACTAATTGCACTACACTACACTAATCACTAATTACTCTACAACTACAACTACCACTACTACTACAGCTACAACTACAGGTAACTACCCTACATTAGACTACACTACACTACTACTACAACCACAGCTACAACTACACTACTTTACGCTACACTCAGTAAACGAATTGCACTACACTACACCAAAACTACAATGAAAACTACAACTGCAACTACACTACATTACACAACACAACACTACACCACACTATTTCCACTACGCTACGTTACAGTTACAACTACAACTGCATTGCGTTGCACTACGTTACACTACACTACACTACGCTACACTACACTACACTACACTACACTACATTACACTAGACTAGACTACACTACACCGCAGCACACAACACTACAGTACACTACACTCCATTTCACTGTACTGTAATTACACCACACCGCAACTACAACTGCAACTACAACTGCGCTACACAAATTACATTACACCAAAACTACAAATCCACTACACTACAACTACAAATACGACTACACTTCAACTACTACAACTACAAGGACAGCTATAACTACGCTAGACTACACTAGGTTACAACTACAACTACAACTACACGACGCGACAACTACAACTACAGCTTCAAACCTCACTACACTTCAACTACAACTACAACTACAACTACACTACAACTACAACTACAACTACAACTACAACGGCAATTACATTGCACTTCGCTACGCCGCACTGCATCCTGCAGTTGTGGGTGAGGTGACCACTGCAACCACTCCAAAAATCACATCCACCTTTCGGTCCATCAGTGGATTTGCTCTGCTATCCATGCATCACAACAACTCACCTCTTCTATAGTTTCCTATCTTTGAAGCTTCCGCCACCGTCTTGTGCGGTACTCCTGGTAATGGAATACTCCTGGAATATACATGAATATTATATTCATGGATTTCATGGTATAGTATGGAAAATTGCCTATTGATCGATAATTTACCTACAAAGAACCGTTATTTTCCCTACCACACAGTTAAATTACCAAAGGGTACGAATGAAAATGGGCGACGGACACCATAGCAGCAGTTCATCTCATTATAAAATCACTACAGTTATAACTGGACTAAGCGGACTTAAAACTGGGGTTGTATCCACAGCACTGGGAATTTATCATCCGGTAATCAAACATGGCAACGGGAAATCCCCAATGAAGAAAATCGGCTACAAACAAAGGATTGAGGACTTTCCATTGCCATGTTTGAGTGGCAGAGGGTAACCGGCAAACATGGGGACATACTCAATGAATTTCCAATATTTACCACCACACAACAAATGGGTATGGGCGGTCAAAATTGGGGTACTGTACTACTGAACTGGATCCGCAAAAATTGGCCAGTTCTAATCTTGCACCATTCATTTTTGCGAGGCTTCTATCTTCTAGCCTTTTCATGTGGCCAAAATAATCAACTATGGGGATACTGTACCACCAACAAATGGGGATATAAGTGGCATCATGATTCATGGGCATCCCGTTTCGTAGTACATGAGATTGCCCGGAAATGGGAAATACCATGGGACGTCATGGGGCGTCATGGCCTATCTTCAGACGAACTCAGATGCCACGGATAAAACATGCTCATATTTTTCATGATCAATACTGCGAATTGCTGGGAGGTCATCATGCCATTGAGAACACACTTTGTGATTTCCTCAAAAACACACTTTATCAGGATTTGGTGGCTTAGAAATTGTATAGATCTCTTAAATTTGTGGCTTCAGCCCCTCAAGGAAAGGCCAGTCGACCTATGGTCATCCCACCTCCGGAGCATCGAAAGTGGCAGGACAGCCATGGACAGCCACTGAGCCACCGGGCTCAACCACATCGATACCTCCACCACCTTGGGCCACCGTAGCTACCATCGCCATGAAATCATCACTACTCTCCGGCTGATATTGAGTGATCACGGCTGATTCCTCAAACATAGAATATATAATCAAACATTAAAAAATCATAGATATTATATGTATAACTGTATAACCCAGATTTACCATATAATCATGGAGTTTACAGTACAGCCTAGCCAGGAGATGACAGGGCCAGTGAAGAACGATGTGGCCCAAAAAGCGGGGTACCAATTGGTTTATAGAAATTGCTCACAGTATTACCCTCTGGTTATTCAAGATATGTATGGAACATTATGGAACCATGGCCCATTGAAAGGTCAATGAAAAATGATAGTTTACCTATCAATCATGATGAATTTCCAGCTTGCAAACCGTTAAACAAAAACAGAGGTATAACTGATGGTAGATTATGGCAGATTCCCATTCATTCAACATAACTATAACCATATATCGCATATATATATATGTATATACATATCACATTATATCACCATAGTCATTTGGTTATATTAGTTATATATATATAACTGGTTGGTGGTTTCAACTCCTCTGAAAAATGATGGAGTTCGTCAGTTGGGATGATCATTCCATCCCCAAGATATGGAAAGTCATAATCCATTCCATGGTTCCAAACCACCAACCAGCCAGCCAGATATATCACCATAACATTTGCTTATATCAGTTATATAATATCTGGGTAAATTATAATATTTCACTAACCTGAATTAAGGCCATCTGGGGATGATTCCCCTTACTAACCATGATTCCAATGAGTTGGGGTCGTTATAATTTACCCAGATAATATACATGTATATATATATATATGTATTCCCATGACATCACCATTGTATCATGAAGATCTTCTGATGTGAGGCCATCTGAGGATCCCCGGCTCAGGGGGCGCCCGAGGCGCAAGAGGTTTTCGGCCACTTTCAGGTCCTGAAAGCGGCTCGCAAAAGGTGGCAAGAAATGATGGGGATTTACCCTCTGGTGCCGTAAATGGTGGGGATTTACCCATGAAAAATGGTGATTTGCCATGGCTAAGTGTTAGTTTACCTGAGGTATATCTATATCTATATATATATAGCTATTGAAAATTGCCATTAATAGTTCATTTACCCATGAAAAATTGTGATTTTCTATAGTTTTTTGTAAACGTTTACCAGAGGGTACCCTTCAAGATGGCAATGAACAAATGGATTTCTGAACATGACATAAGGAAAATCCATGGAGTTTTGTTGGGTACTTTTCAGAGCAAATGGGCCTTTGGTGAAGCCCGACGCTACCATAGGATTTACTATGTTACTGTAAACAATTGTCCTATACCATCCTATCTCCATGTGTTTCCATCAGAGTTTCGTATGTTCACTAGCCTGTCACTAGGCAAACAAGCAGCTTCTCAGGCCAGAAATTAGCATGCGTGCAACATGAGTCATTGGGGCAACCAACTCAAGCAATGGTCCCCGGTAACGTCAATTTTTGTGCTGAGGGGGCAGCAAAAGGGCTGGAGAGCCAAAGAAGAAGAAGCCAGGTGTCTACAAGTATCACTGCAATCTAACAGCGCCCAGATCCGATGTACCCTCTGGTAAACTAACATAGCTATGGAAAATCACCATTTTTAATGGGTAAATCCACTATAGATGGCCATTTTCAATAGCTATGTTAGTTTACCAGAGGGTATCTCAAAAAATCTTGCAAGCTTCCAGCTAGTGGAATCCAGGATGTTGCACTGAATTCCACTAGCTGGAAGCTTGCAAGATTTTTTGAGATACCCTCTGGTAAACTAACATAGCTATTGAAAATTGCCATTTATAGTGGATTTACCCATTAAAAATGGTGATTTTCCATGGCTAAGTGTTAGTTTACCAGAGGGTACATGGAACCACTGGCGGCATAAACCAAAACGAGGATTCAACCCGCAGCACACCTCCGGGCGAATCGGTTTGGGCATGTAGAGCTGCAACTGATCCAAGAACTGGTCAGCCTAGGTTTGCGACGTTGAAGCGAAAAATCATGAATTTGTATTAACATGGGAAGTAAGAGCATTATTTTTCGCATTATTTTTTCGCTTCAGGATATCATGGGGATCTATCAGGATATCCTAAGATGGTGCATTTAAGGGCACTCGAATTCGAAAGGGAAAATGATGATAAACCACTGGATTCTGGGCTACTCATTCAAGTGGATGTCATCACCCCAATTGACCTGGTATAACGCGTATATATATATAATTATATATATATATACATTGTATATATAATATACCATATATGAATATATATATATATAATTATATAACTGTATAACAGTATAACCCACTCACTTCAGTGTGCTTCTCACTTTGACCACCACCAACAAAAACACATGGAGAAGCACCTTTTTTGGGCCTGTGTAATTTAAGCCGCCCTTGCTGGATTTGGAGAAAATGATGCATAGAGGAAAAATCAGAACCCAGGTAATTGCACAGTTTGTTTCTTTGGTTTGCAAAGTGGTGCCCCACCAGTTATAAGTTGGTCTATAAACCATAGTAATCACAATTATATCCCCTATAAACCCCAGTTAATGTAGTTATAAACCAAGTTAGCCACCTATGGGGCACCACCTTATATGTATAGAAAACCATCTGGAATCCATCTGTTGAGTTACTTCCATTTTTTCTGGTCATCTCTCCATTGAACCAACAAGATGTCTGTCTCCACCCATCTGAGCTCTGTGCTCGCATCACCTGGGGACGTGGACAAAACCAAACTGAGAACACACCAACCTAGGGAAACCATGCAGAAGAGAACATTTAACACCTATAGCTATACAACATAACTATACATACTATACGCACACATATATATAGATACAGGTATATACTATTATATACTTGTGCAATGACATTCTGATATACAAGACGACTACGTCGACGTATAACGCTTCGCTGACGACTGTGTGCAAGGCCATCATAAAAAGCAAACATCAATTTGTCAATTTGTTTCCGACCTGGGCATGACAGTTGCAGGTGAAACTTCTCGGGGTTGGTACCTTCCGAAATCACCCCGATTCTTAGCTTCATTCGTCTTCATTCCATCAATGCTTGAGGGTTATGCCGAAGTTGGAGGCCTAGTGTTTCATATGAACAGGGGGTGGGATTAAATCCTACAGAGTAGAGGGATCACCCCATATCATAGATGTTGCCGTTTCTTCCATGATAGTTAGGCAGGGGTCTAACTTGGGCAACAATCTTCGTACGTCTGATTGAACACAAAAACACGTGCCAAATTTTAGGTTGTCAATTTAACTTAAACTATATTTTTTCTTTTAATGGTAAAGGAGAAACATGGTTTCCCCATGTCTCCCCAACATTAGAAATCGCGGAAAATCTATGACTATTCCATTCTCCCTGGGTGATCCGTTTTTGTTGTTGCCGAAGCTCTGTGTCCTGGTGGTTTCAGCCGCATCAAACAGCATCATGGGATTATAGTCCATTATATCCCATCATTTTAGATGGTCAAATCCGCATAGTTTCGTGTTGAATTTCCCACACCCCATGAGCCACAACACCTGCGACACCGAGCCTCCACCTCAAAGGCGTTCGACACGGATGGGAACCCCAACGCCTGGCGCATGGTGGATTGGATGGAAACCATTGGTGAATACCACCGAGTTCCAGGGGTTCCGGCAGATTTTTCCCAAATTCTGGGAAACTTATGTGTTATGCGATATGTGTTGTGTTCAAATCGATTTTCAGTGAATTAGGAGTTTTCCCTGTTCCGGTGTTCCTGCTACTTTTGGTTCCATGAAGCTAGCGAGCAAAGTGGGCAAAAAATGAATGAATCCATGGAAACTGATCAAACATATCGGGGATTGGTTTGCAGTTCTAGCCTATCAGAAAATCATCAATCATGTGGAAGTCATTGTGGGAAATAAGCTGCAAATGAGGACATATGAGGAAATATTTCAAGAACCAGCAACCAGCTCGGTTACAAACCCCATGCTGGTGGTGGCATGTTTTTTCTCCAAGAGAACAACATCTTCCTGAAAAAAGCTTTCTGCATGTTTCTGCAACTTATTAGGCCTCCAAACCGTATAGTCATCCACGAATCGAATCACTGGATCTGCACCTCTACTGGATATGTAGGAACCATACAATCAAATCCCGCCATAGAAGACCCATGGCCAACCTCTAGATAGCCCCAAAACCCAAGGATTAGCTGCAATCCCGCCTGCAAGCGTTGGTCCATGTAACGGCACATATCCGCAGCAGTGCTGCGCTCACCTTGGAGTTGGCTTACCCCAATAGCTGGATGGTTTATTTCATGGGAAATCGGAAATCGTATTACAATCCTATTATATAAACTGGATAATTTTTGGGTGCTAATGTTTTCAAGAATCAGGTCTGTTTGGTTGTGACAAATATCTACCAGCTTGTATGTTCCTGCGCGTGTGGAGATATGGGTGAGGTTCAAACATAAGGGCCAAAGAAATGTCGTGGTATCATATATGAAAGCATACAACACCAGGACAAAAGTTTTTCCTCTTGACTAGGTTTTGCAACCCTTTCCCCTTAGACTCCTAACAGGTTTCATATGACTTACCTGGCGGATCACGGATCAGTTGCTTTGCTTTAAAATAGTTTTGATTTATTCCGACTTGAAAGACGATCCGCCACGCAGGCCAAGGGAAATGAGGATAACTGATCCGCGGCCGAGGGTCATGATGTTTGTAAGACGCTAAACGGGAAAAACCTTTCTTCCTCCTGAAAATGAGCTGCCTGATATCTTTTAACTTAGTGAAGTGGATGGGTAGCATGGTAATTACAAATTTTGGCTCTGAGGATATTAATGGTGGATTTTGCTTATCTATGTTAGTTTACTGGAGGGTACCGCAGCAAAGAATTGGCTTCACTCCTCAGCATGAGATTCCTCGACACAACAAGAAATCCCTAGGGTGGAACAGCCAGAAATCGGTCTTCAAAAACCCATGGTAGAACTCACTTGGGAACACCATTCGACCACCTTTGTTGGGGGCCTAGCCTCGCTGCCAGAGTCTCAGCGGTTGCTGAGCCCCGAACGTGGATTCAGCGGATGGAAGTCCTAGGTCGTCCAAGGTCCAAGCCCGTTGCGCCAGAAAAGACAAACATGGCTGATCACCAATCACAATGGGTCAAGTTTTGCGGATCTGAACATGGCTGAGGGGATCTGAGTGGGCATTTTTGGGAGAGGATAGCTACGGAGTTGTAATCATTCGTGATCACAGAATAATGATTTATCTCCCCAAAATCAGGTATCATGCGATCTTTTATCAACCTAGTTGTCACCGCAGTCTTTAGAAAGTGCAGATACAAGTGACGTGGCAGTGGCAGCTGCATCGATTGACATTGAATCAGTCAAGCCACCACACTGCGTCTGGTCGCGACACGTCACCACATATGTACTTACATATGTACAGGCATATATCAATATCATGTATGTATATATATATATATATACGTACATATTATATACAGCAATAATTATGTATACCTTTGATAAACATTGACAATATATCAAAATATATCTCTGTATCACTAAACATAAATACGGTAGATAGGTAGATGGACAGATAGGTAGATGTATAACTAGATAGACAAACAAATAGGTAGATATGGAACTGCACATGTCTACTCATAGGATCTCATAGGCAGCACAGGTGTCATATCACTCATCAATCCTCACCCTTACGCCCAGTCCTTGCGATCACTCTCGAAGCGCTCAAGCAGGTGGCTGTAGGAAAAGGCATCCTGGAGTTAATTTCACCGATGCGGGCCCCAGCGCCAGGGCCATAGGCTACCCCGAAAACCATCGAACTCTCATGGTTGCTCATATTGGAGAAACCATCTATCTATTGGAGAAAATCTATGTGATCAATCTACCTATATTCATATATCTATGTGATCGAACAGGGAGGAAACCATCTATTTCATATCAAGTAATATGTCCATGTTTCTCCGATGTATGGATAGACAGATAGGCCAGAGGGTCTTCAATTTTGATCTGTACTCATATATGACCTGAAGTGGTGGATTTGGTCTTGAACAAAAAACACTTACAAGCCATGGAAAAAGAACTTGATGTGACGCGACTATATTTGTCGATTGGGTTCATCATCCCAATAATTTGTTGGATGCAGCTATGCAGCATTTCAATAAACACGTGGATATGTCAAAAAAAATGGTAATTACCCCAAATCCAATGGTATATCATCAGGTTCATCTCAATTTCCAAAGTGTTTCGTGACCATTTTTGGGTATACCGACCGGTGTACCATTTTTTTAAACCAATTGTGGGCAAACCGATATTCTGGAGAAGTGAAGATGACTTGTGCATTTACATACCAGCCCCTCCAAGTCCCAATAAAAATGGGTCAAAATCCCGAAGCAATGGATGCATAAGCCTATAATCCATTATAATCCTATATAGGTACTTGGAGGGTTTTGTTGCCATCATTGACATAAATATGTTTACAATCTTTACCAGAGAATTTACTATCATTTCTGGGACAAAGCTTGCCACTGCACCCAGCTATTGGGCCTCCCCATGCAAGGGCCCGCCCTTTTGCGGCCTCGGCAAACATCAGAGATGGAACGATAAATTAACAGACCCCTATGATTTTGGAGAACAGTGCCTTTTATTCTTGATTTTTTGTTTTTGTGGCCCCTCAGTTTTTGAGGGGCCAAAGATGTAGACAAGTCAAGCATCGTGCCCATGGTTTCAAACCTCTCAAACATATCTCGACCGTTGGGGGCTATTCATCTCATCTAGAGATGGAAAAGAACAACCAGCTTTTAACGCTGCCAACCAGTTGCACCTCCCTTTCACTGGTCACATGCCCATTCTCATTCACCAATGTGAGAAAACCAAACATAATTTCATAAGCCAATCCCATATTATATTTGTAGGGAACATCCCGACTTTATTGCTGATAAACCATGATAAACCCCAGTCGTTGTTACGAGTAATTCCAGCAAATCCTCCTTCACTGGAATTATCCCAGATCATATACTTGGTCAATGCTACCATATCAAATCCAGTTGGCACTTCAAGGCACTCACAGCAACATGTTGCGCCCCGTTTCAAAGGGCCACGTGTTTCACAGGGCCAAGAAAAAGGAGTAATCTCAACCTCCCGCAATCCAACCGGGCAATGAATCACCCATTTTCAGATGAATGTCCTGTCATTGCCATCTTTAGTCATTGCCATGTTTAGCATTTGGTGTTCTAAATCGACATATTAGATTGAAGCGACTTTGGCTCCAAGATTTCTCCACTTTGGAAGATTCAATCCTGCAGCCTAGCTGCAGGAGCTACACATCCCAAATCCACTTGATCTGAGCAACTTTGTCTCAGAAGATCACTGTTAGGCAGCGACGTTTGCGGGAAAACTTTGTTTCCATTCTGGCCACATCAACATTGGAGCAGCTCACTTTCAGTTCTTCTGCGTTTGGTGCATTGCAGATCAAAACATCTTTGGAGGCGTCCTCAGTGGCGGTTGTCTCAGCATTGTGCAGTGATCAGTGGGTGACCAGTAGGGTGTAACTTGATGAACACCGTTACCAAGTCTACTACCTTTTTCTAGCATATTCCAGTTCTAAAACATTCTAACACCATGTAGACCCACACTGACAAACAAATCTGGTTGTATTGTGTTTGTCTGGTGGATGTACCGAGCCACAGTGGTTTCTGGAAAAAAAACACTTTAACACCGTCTACAGGATGCAACTGGTTCACAACTTTTGGTGACCTTATGGTGACTTCCCTCTGCTTCGAGAAACTAAGCAAATCTCACTGGAAGAACGGAAGGCAGCGGACCAGAGCAACAAACTTCTGCTTCCCAAGCCCTCCTGGCTGGGGCGCTGGCCCAAAGGCCTCTATGGTTCAAAATCAGGGACAGCACATCGCCCAACTCCGGGTTCAATTTCTGGAGAAGCATGGAGAACTTCTCCCCATACTCCATCTGGAGGTTTCCAAAAACGGGGGTACCCCTATATCATCCATTTCTGGATGGGTTTTCCAGCTTTTTTGGGGTACCCCATTTATGGAAACCCCCATCTTGCTATACCAAATGAACTGATCATTATCCCCCAGTTGCCACAGCCTCCCAGCGGAAGTGGATGGTGCACCGCCCTGGCACCACTGGTGCTGGCAGGCTGGCTGCTCGGGCGGCAAGGCGGGGCCTTGGCTGAAGCCATAAGTTTTGGCCACTTTGAGTAATGTTACCGGTATATCACCAATGGGAATATCATGGCAACCTATGATATATAATATAAGCAATATATAACCAATACCAGTAGTACCCGCACGAGGCGGGGCGGAAGTTGCCTTAAGGATATATAAGACTTTCTCATCTATAGAACTTGCATGCGCCGTGCGCCAGCCAAGCCCGTGCGTGCGTGCACTCTGCGAAAGTTGTCCTGTTTCACATGTCACATGTGAAGCTCCAACTTCCCACTGCACTCTTCACACTCCACACTTCACGCTTCACACTTCGCACTTCACACTTCTCACTGCACTCTTCACACTCCACACTTCACGCTTCACACTCCACACTTCACACTGCACTCTTCGCACTCCACACTTCTCACTTCTCACTGCTTTCTTCACACTTCACACTTCACACTCCACACTGCACACTGCGGGTAGGAGCCAAGAATTTACAGCTAGCACTGCGAAGTCGGCACATGCTACAATTTCCGATGTCGACCTTTGCCCGAGCATTTTTGG
>Ga0126342_10018671_pt1 | contig 11864 bp, 12 predicted proteins | sample Cyp1metagenome_FD_92528 | JGI IMG/M metagenome (GOLD analysis project Ga0126342, IMG submission 92528) | Coral microbial communities from Lord Howe Island, Old Settlement Bay, Australia - Cyphastrea 1 metagenome | ecosystem: Host-associated > Invertebrates > Cnidaria > Coral ... | reverse complement strand
GGACGCCCATAAGAAGCCATTGATGTGGCCTTGGGATGCCTGTTGCTAAGAAAGACAAGTTCCACACCTGCGGTGGTCCCAGGCGCCGCCCCTGCCTTGGCCAAGGCCGGGGTCGGCGGATAATATGATGTTATATGTTGTTACGGCATGCTTGGTCATCTTCATCACCAGAGAATGTTGGTTTGTGAAACGAACGCGCTTTACTTCTATGAAATGACAACGTGGTTTGCTATTTTTGAACCCGACCTGTCGTTAGCATGATATTTCTCTCTTTTGGCCTGCGCACATCATGGATTTGCAAGTGTTCAGCAGAGGTACTTTCCATCATTTCACTGATCACGAGAATCGTCTTAAGACCCGGGTTATTTTGTGCTGTTGTGCATGTCTCTTGCTTACACCGTGACAGGTTGATGCATCGCTAGGATCCTACATTTTCGTCACGATGCGCTCTTTGCATTCAGATGTAGGGGTTCCTTGCTATGCCAACACAACACAACAGTCTGGTTATGTCTGGTTGTCACATCTGTAGGTTCGTCCTCTTAGAGGCAGCGCTTGCTGAAGATTTGGAGCTCGTGACCCAGCAGTTGGTGCCTACTAGTCCAATTCCCTTTAATATTAGATACCCACCCATATGAGACCCTTAAATCAATAGATCATTGGCGATGGAGAGAGAGAGAGAGAGAGAGAGAGATATCAGATCCAATACTTAATTAGGGAGAAGGGGTTAGTAGATGGTGTCTTGACAGAGATGCTAGTTGGAGCTGAGTCACAGTCTCTGAGGCATTTGCATAGCATTTTGACTTTCCCTTGAAATGCGGGACAACTTGATTGTCAACCACATGCCATGCAGGGAGAACATGATGCTTGATCGTGACGTGTATCATTGACGATGAGCTGAGTAGGAATGAAGTTCCGATATCCTAAATCCATCTATATAAATCCATCTAAATCCATCTATTTAAATCCATTCAAATCCAAACTGACATATTTTGACAAAGCAATCTGAACAAATCTGAACATACTTATTTGAGAGCCATGGCGCCTATGGACGACTACGACTCTGCGGACATCGATGCAGACGATGAGGGCGAGAATAGCTTCTTGCCATTTGAATTCTGTGCCGGACTCTCCCACAATTGGAGGTCTTTGCCTATGGCCCAAAACGATCCAAAACGGCTATCAGATGCCACAGTCAAGATAGATCAAGATAGTCAAGCTCTCACAGGATGCTGCCCGAGGTGTGCCCATGCCTCTGTCATCGTATGGTGCTATGCCTTCCCGCATGCCTCCGCTTGTGACCTGGACAGGGCTGAGATCCGGTGCTTCATGATGCTTCCATGACACAAGCGAATCAAGCGAGGCTTGTGAAAAACAGAGATTCAGGAAAAGAATGGAAAAGAAAGACTAAAGTGAAGGATTTGAGATGATTTTGCCCCCATACATTGCCATACATCTTCATGTAGAAAGTGTTTGAATGTATTTGAATTATCTTTAATGACTGCCTTGTAGTTGCAGGAGTGGCTCTGTGGATATGGAAGGGCTTTCTGAAAGACTTCTAGGACTTTCAGTGTCCTGGCTTGACCTGTTGAGGGGTAATATTTGATGAGAATCATCTGAACATATCTGAACATATCTGAATTCTAAGGTTTCTGGATGTTTCTGGATGTTTCTGGTGTCTTTGGGGTACTTGGGGTACTTGGATTCAAATGTCGACGAATCGTTCTGGTTCTTACGCGTTCTCAGCGTTCTCAGCGTTGAGGTCGAGGATGCCGAAGAGGAGGCACGAGAAGCTCTAAACGATGCCACCGATGGAGCCACCGATGCCGATGTTCTTGCAGTTCTTCTTACGGTCTGCAGCTCAGTTTTGCCCCACATCATCCTATTTGATGAAATTTGTAGCTTTGGAGCTCGACACTTGGGATTTCAGATGATTTTAGGCTGCTGATACAGTTTGGTTGACTCCTGTGTCATGATAGTCTAAAGATGTGTAAAGAAGATTGCTATTTTCGGACGGAAGCGTGCAGTTGTGTAGAGCGCAACGTCAAAAGCTCCACACAGATCTCCTCTACCAGTATGTCCGCTGTCGGAAGTCTGCCTCCATTTTTTTGGACGTGTTGAGTTTTTCTTTTCGAACTCTTTCGAAAAGTCCCAGTTCAGAGTTCAGACATCTCCGAAGATGTGCCCAACAGTGACAACTATGAATGCTTCTACTGAATTCTACTGTATATGATTTCTAACTAATTTGCAACAATCTGCCGAAATCTACTATTTCCATCTATTTCCGGGGTCGATGTGAACTCACTGAACTTAGCCCAACGAACCAAGGTCTTCAAGGCAGATCGTGAATATTCCATTCACGGGGAAGACACATGGGACAGACCTTTGGAATATTGCAAACGGATGTGTTCGCTTTGTGATCGAAACTTCCTGAGTGGCGGGGGCCAGCCTCGACCTGACGACTTTCCAACGCGGGTCGTGGCAAGTGTTTACGCAGAATGTGGTCGGAGCTATGCTCTGGCACCTGGTCAAACCTCTGCTGCCTTGGACTTGCTGCAGAAGGCCTTGAACGTTTTTACCTTAATCCCAGAGCCCAACATGGAAGAAGTCTTGGAAATCTCTGCGTGTAGAGCTTCTTTGGCTCGTGTTCTGCGGCGTGTGGGTCAACTAAAGAAAGCCCAGGATCAATTCCTACAGGCCATGCAGTTGCTGGCAGAGGTGCCTGACAGCTTTGAGGTGCCCGGATTGGTCGCTGAATACTCCGAAACCCTGGCTGCTGCGGGTGACGATGCTGTAGCCTCTCCAGCTTTGTTGGACCTCATCACACAGATTCTTGACATTTCTTGGGGCAGAGTCGAACCATGTCAAGTACTTGACAGTACTTGCTATCAAAATCTACCGTATCAAACCTTCCGATCAACCCCCCCTTCTGCCATTTCTCATGCAATTGCAGAATAATGCATTATGGCATTATTGTTTCTGGCATTTTTGGGAGCGTTCAAAGATGTTCAAAGGCTGAAAGCACTGTATCATCCGCAATCAGGGTTGGCAGAGAATCTATATTTTCAGCTATGGCCGTGTGCATCCAGGATGGTGGAAGAGAAGTTTGGAGAAGGCAGCGATGAACATTTTCAGGCCTTGCAGGAGCTGTCTGATGCTTGCCTCAGCGCTGGAAAGCCCGGCCTGGCTGCACCGATGTTGATCATCCTCTCCAGGCTTCGAACTTATGCCAGATCGGCTTGAAAGCTTTCAGCGATTTTCAGAGTATGCCAAGCATTGCCAAGCTATGTCAGGATGCATCAGGGCATCATCAGGGTAGTCAGACTCTGCAAAGACCTGCAAAGCACTTTATGAACTTTATGATCCTGTGCCGCTCTCGCAGGCAGCTTCGAAGCTACTATGGAAGCAACGATGCCTGGGCTGGATCTGAAATTCAGGACCCCAAACTTGCACACAGTCAACACGGTCAACACAGTCAACACAGTCAACACAGTCAACACAGTCAACACACAGTTATTGTTTTTTGGATGAGAGTCACAACCCCTGCCCCTCGATGCATTGATGATTTCAGTGTTGACTGTTGCAGCTTGGCAGGCCGTCGAAGAGAAGGCAGCCCACGCGCTTGAAGCTGGTGCTGCAAAGCACATGCAGGAAGCAGATTTTGAGGCTCTGGGATATGGATGGATATGGATTGGATATGGAACATATTTTGCCAACATTCTGGGCCGTTGGCCGGGAGGCATTCGATCATTGGATGAGAGGATTTGTCGGCATACAGTCATACAGTCATACAGCAGACTGTTTTGCCTGCGCTCCAGGCTGCAGCTAGCATGTGGGCGTTGGCAATCCGAATGCGAGAAAGCCTCAATGCCCCGCAGGACATTTTTATCAGCGTGCTGCGAGGAACCGGAGGTATATTATCTAGATATAGAACGATATAGAATATGGGATACTGTATATATATATATAGATAGATAGGTATAGACTAATGGACATAGATATAGATATAGATAGAGAGACAGAGATAGAGAGACAGAGATAGAGAGATAGAGATAGAGAGATAGATATAGAGATATATAGAAAGAGATAGATAGAGATAGATAGAAATAGATAGAGATAGATAGATAGATAGGTGGATGGATGGATGGATGGATAGATAGATCGACAGACAGACAGACAGACAGACAGACAGATAGATAGATAGATAGATCGATAGATAGATAGATAGAGAGAGAGAGAGAGATAGATGGATGGATGGATGGATGGATAGATAGAGAGACAGATAGATAGATGGATGGATGGATGGATGGATGGATGGATGGATAGATAGATAGATAGATAAACAGACAGACAGATAGATAGATATACATGATTATAATGTAGTAGCAATACTGGAAAAAATCTCTGAGATGGCGATGGAGAGAGAGAAAGAGAGAGAGAGAGAGGGAGTGCCTTGCTCAGATCCAAGTTCAGGCTGCACTCATACTGCACTCCTTGCATTGCTTCATTTTTGCTTTCCATATGGCGCTTGTTAATGTTGTTGTTATTGTTATATAGACAATGTTGGATCCAGAGGAACTGCTGGCCGAAATGCGTTCATCGCTGGTTGCCCTGCAACAAGCAGTGGCTTCCAATGGCAGTGAAGCAGATGGAGCAGCCAGCACCCGTGAACCTGGGGAGCCGGTAGATGGGCCTGAAACTGACGAGGACGTGCTGTTGCGATTCAGGCTGATTCAGGTGATCCATGGTGATCCCAGATTCTGCATCAAGTCTGGAAGTATTTGGGGTTAGTCTTAGAGTGATCGATGCTTTGTTCAATGCAGCTCCTGAGTGTTCCCCCAAAAGTAAATACATCAAAGATCATCAAAGTACTGAAATGTTCAGTTCCGGGTGGTAGTTGCACTATGTCACCTTTGACTTCTTTTCTGGTTTTACCCTCAGCCTGCTCGACGGAGATGGCTTTAGGCCGCCTTCAGACTGGCTTTAGACGGACTTCAAGAGTTGCTAATGTTCCATTCATGATATCATTGAATTTCCATTGAATTTCCATTGATTTTCTACAGATATCCCAACAGAAACTCACAATAACTCACAGGAGTACAGCGAAGATGGCCCGCGTCCTGACAGCTTGGAAGAGCCAGAAGTTCCGTCCACACAGGAGTCGCCGCTGTTGGAAAAGGATAGAACTTGATGGAATTATGATGATCCATGATGTATATTATATATTTAATATATATATATATATGGTGACTGTGTGTATGTATTTATATGTGTATATCACATTATATAACTATGATATAACTATATTATCTATATTGGTGTTGTTGGTGATTGTTGGTGCTTGTTGGTGATTATTAGTGATTGTTTTGGTGAAGGATATATTCGCATTGGAGTTCCGCTCACGCGTCGAGACAAACTGGAAAAAGTAACCAAGAAGTTTCATGACGCTTTTGCCCAAAGCTTTGATCACCACGAAAAGGAGCCCTCCAAACGTCCCAAGCCAAGTCTTTCGCAGCCGCTTCAGAGTTTGCGACCTGGCTGGACTCAACCGTCCACTGCTCCAACCGATGCGTGGGATTAGCCGGTGGAAAAAAAACGCGCCAGAACGAAGTGTTGAAATCGACTCCGCTGCAACGCCATTGCTGATACTGCAGCCTTTTAATGCTTTTTTTTTTTTGAGTCTTTTACATGATACACACATTATCCATATTTGCATGCAGTACGCATGGTTTTACTATGTTTCATATTTGTGTCTTTCACAAGTGGATGATTTCGGATACTGGTGAAATGTGGTGCAATATGTCCAAGCGTGTCAGTCACACGGTGCCACTAAAGAGGGGTTCGACCTGGTTGAACAATTTTTGATACTCCAGGCCTGGGCTTCTAAGCTATACTTCGACGCTATCAGCGCAGGGGGCCTTTGTCGACAACGTTGCTTTATGGTGTCTTGAGTCTTGATAGATATGTGATATGTATTTATTGTATATCGTTCTACATGTCATTTATCTAATTATAAAATATTATAAATGTCGTTTTTGAATAACATATAGTAATATAATATATACATATATGAATATATATATATGATCATATATGTATTATGTGTTCATATGTTTATGTGTCCTCATGCTTTGGCTGTGAGTCACTGGGTCACTGGCGGCCACCGAGGTGCCGGCGGTTGCAGCGCTGGGAAAGTGCCATCAAAATCATCACCACGATGAAGGACCCAAAACGAGTCAAAATATGTGACAATTTTAGTCAAATCATGATTAAAATCATGTGAGATATTGAGAGATCTCAAGTTGGCGGGACCGCTGATCATCGCTGATCATCGCTGATGATACCTGATGATACCTGAAGTGGCACCGCCTGCTTTGTTGCGTTTCACATGCCCAGCGCCCACATCCAGCACCATTCCAGCACTACATTTGTTGTATCAAGTTGTGGCCTAGAGCCAACAGACCATAGTCGGTAGTAAGACCGAAAGGTTGACTGCACATAGACGTGCGCAGCTGTGAAATGATGTTCGCGTTACATGCGCACCCACCGACACACAGAGGTACGGCACATGCCTGGCGTTTGCCTCAACAACAACGCAATTGTTGTCTTGTTCCTTTATATTTCTTCCCAGTGCTCAAATTCCTGCACAGGCCCACAGTTCTTGAGCTTCTGAAACAATAAACACCGTCAACCCCAAACCCTCACAATCAGAAACAAAAAGCTGCTAATGATGGGCAAAAATCTAGCTAGATCCCTCTCAAGATGTATAGATGTGTGGTTTCCGTGACACATCACAGATGTGAGACACGCAAGACATGCAAGACACGCAAGAGTATGTAGGAGGCGTGGATGCATGACTGGGAGCAGGAAGCAAGCAGAGACAGAGAGAGCACGTGGTTTCCGGGTTTCCGCATCATTCCGATCAGCCATTTCAAAATATGTCCCATCTCAGCCCATCTCTATATCGTGGAGGACAGGGCCATACAACCAGATGCCGTGTGCAGCAGTGCAGCCTTGTCATTTTCGCTATGGCCTTGGCTCTGTGCTTTGGACCTGGTCAACCCATGGAGTTTTTGCCGGCACTGAGGGCATTCAGCGACTGGCAAGGAGCCCACAACTTAACAAGTCACATCATGTTGCAAAGATTGCTCAAGTATCATCAAGAAACCTCCGATCCACAAATGATCCACATTGATCCACAGTATCCAAAGATATCCAAAGGGTATTCTTTCAGCAAGGCTGGACTCAGATGTGGCCCATGTTCGTTTGAGGCCCTGCAGCTCTTGCAGGAAGCCAAGGCAGCTCAGTTGGACCAGGCCAAGGGCCTCAAGGTGCCTCGATGCTACGATTTCCCTAAATGAGGCCAATGGGGGGGTGGGCAAAAATCATCCAAAACCGGTCACTTAAAAGTACGTACTAAAAATGGGGAAACCTATGTCGTAGACATACGTATGTAAACTAATGTTTTTGGGGCTGGGGTGCCCCAATTTTGAGAAACACTCGTTTATGTATCCGTTTGTCAGTTTGCTGCAATGTTGGTCCTGAATACTTGCGCATTCTTGCGCTTCATGCATGTGCCGCAAGGAAAGACACAACAAAGCCGGGCAGTACTTGCACCGGAAACTCCTGGATGTCAGGCGCTTGGTGATCTCAAAATTGGCTGCGCAACGGCGTAATTTGGTTTTGGTTGTCCAACTTGCCGACAGAGGTTGCAGCTGTCAATGCTGTGCTGAACCCAGAGTTGTGATGAACTCTTGTAAGTGTCGCAGGAATGCCGACAGGAAGATGTAGGAAGCGTGAAGCTTAGTAAAAGTTGTTTTATGTAGGCTCCACCATTCCCAGGCCTCTAGTGTTTGCGAAAGAGCTTCGCAGTGGCCAGCTGTCCGATCCCGAGTGATTTTCTTGGCGTTGCTGAGAACGTCATGGGATGCATGTGATGCATGTGATGCCTAAGTTAACGAGGCCTTGTGCCTGTTTGATGAGCTTTGCTCCACTTCCATGGGCCTTGCAATTCGCCTGATCCTAAGAATATCTAAGAATTCAATGTGGTCAAGCAACGGCAACGCCGACACATCTTGCACAGCTGTCAGGACCAGACCAAGTCAGCTTCAATGTTGCCATCTCCAGCTGGGGTCAAGGCGCTCCAAGCTTCAAACCATGCTGCCATGCCATTGGTGTGCAAAGTTCAGACATTGACGTATGAAGATATGCAGATTGCTGCAAGGTAAACATTGGGAGAATGCCTTGCGCATCTTGGTCGTGGTCCAAGAGCACTGGCAAACACACGAAACAGAAACATTGACCAAACAGCCGTGCGATCAAGGTTTCTAGTTGTTTGAAAGCTTTTTGATATGGGTAAGACGGGTCAACGGTAACTTTTTTCTCTATTGGAAAAGGCGTGAGAGGTTGTTATCGTTATTTCATTTCTTCTTAAATCGTGGCGAAACATGATCAGCATGAGCGGTCGAAAGTTCTGAAATACACGTGTGGACACCTGTGCAGACCTTTAGAAATGATTAGTCATTCCAGAGCACTTTCACAACTGCGATGTTTGGTACTGCTGTTGGTATGTATCGGTCCTGTAGCTCTGGCTCAGACATTTGAGCCCGGCAGGCGGGGGGGTCTTGCCTTCGCGGGTGTTAGGTGTGACCTCTGAGACAAAACCATTCCACTTGTCACGGGCGCACAGCCACACACGCAGTACGTCACGATTCGTCATGTCTCTCAACACTGCAGAAGGCCATCAAGTCATCCATCAAGTCATCCATCAAGTCCACTAACAGATCTAACAGTCACCAACATCTAGTCTTGTTGCACTTGTTGGAGCAGAGGTTCCACCAAGTTACGGCCGAATTGCGCCGTTGAAGTGTCTCACCAGATCTCACAAGTAGAGTGGGGCCGCGACTTGGCAGCTTTTCTGCTTTGCATTGGCCAATAGTATTTACTTAAAGGATCTTAAAAGTACACATACATACATGCAGGCATGCATAGGTACATATACATATATGATATCATATACATATATGATATCATATATGATTATGTGTATATATATAAATAACAGTATATACATATACATATAATTATGCATGCATGCATGCATGCATGCATGCATGCATGCATGCATGCATGCATGCACAGAACACACACACACACGTATATATATATATATACACATACACATGCAGTACGCGTATTTGTGTATGTACAAGTTTGAAACATGTTGAAACTGTTGGGCTATTTGGCAATTTTGGAGCCAAGAATCTCAAAAGACGGACACGCAATTGCAAGCAATGATAGCAATGCAGATGTACTGGTAACACCCCGAAACCCTTGCAGGGAATCCTTTTTTTGCGAACCTGGCAGGGTTATCTGGCATAGCCCCCTAACATTTTCAAAAGATCTACCCGCTTGCCCAGGACGTCGGCTAAGCCGACATGAGCTCCAGATATCCAGAGCTTAACGATATGCAAGATGCCGTGTCCTATGCAGATGCTGCCGCTTGGCTGAAGTACGTCGATACATGTGAGGGCTCATGTGGATCATGAATGATCATGGATCGTGGCATATTATGGCCATGCTCGTGAGAAGAAACTCAACGCCACAATTGAGTACATTTGATTGTGAGATGCCTTCATGATATGCGCTACACGTGCATCCGTTCCACTGTGCAAGGTGGCAAAAAGTCGGAGCCCAAGAAAACCCCCTGCAGCCATGCGTGGCTATGGACAAAGATGAATCACTAGTTGGAGATGAATGTGCCGCCGCTGTGGATTGGCATTTGATGGTAATTATATGTAATTATTTGGATATCTTGTCTTTTGACATCTTGCACCAGGCATGCAGCTACTTCTCAATTCACTGGAGCAGCGCTTCCAGGAAAGCAGTTCATATGGAATGCAGAGAAGTGATGAATAGAAGCATATACGCCTGGCCTAGCATATGATATCATACGCTTGTCCTATGATTGTCCTTGCATTCTACGCACTTGACTCGACTGAAGTAGCCTGGTTCGCCTACAACTCGTGATATGGATTCGCATTCTGTATTTCTTGATTGTTTGTTTGGCAACTCCGCTGTGTTGAATGCATTGGAGTTGAAGCCAACATAACGTCAACAATCCTGCCCGCTCGAGGAGATGGCAAAAACAGAGAGGCTTGAATGGCCTCAGGAGAGTCTCACATCACCGTAGATATTGGCCTTGAGCAATTCATCATAATTCATCATATGGTCACTAATTCGTCACGGTCATGAAAGTTGCATATAAACCTACAGTATATATATATAATATAGTATTAGTATATATGTATTTGTATGTTATATGCATGACACTAATTTATATATATATATACATATACATATATTTGTGCGTGATATATGCATATGATATATCTCTGTGCTATGATGATTTGGGTGAAGTGGCTATACTACACATGTTAGCCTTTGTCAATCTGTGCCTTGCAGGAGCTTGGCCAATCAACTGACCAGCTGAAAGGTTTGCTGGGGAAAGTGCAAAGCCAGCTGCTGCAAATGAAGAGCCAAGGCGTCAGAGAATTGCGTGTTGCAAAGATCAAACCAACAGACCGAGCAGAATTGATCCACCAGCCAGTTGCATTTTCATGGGTGTTCGATGTTTTCTTGGCGAGATTGGGGAGGTGCCCGACGTGATATCCTACTGACATGCTAACCCGTTTTGGCACCTGCTGCCAGCGTTGAAGAGCAGCACTGGTTTGCAGGCTCCAGTGCCAAATGTGACCAGAAGCAAGACAACTCTCAAACTGGAGGTTGGGGCATGCTATGACTGTCATGACCTTCAGCGGGATTTTGGGATTGGATGGTGCATGCATTCTTGGATTTGCAATGCCAGGAATGGATGAGAGTCCGGAAAAATCAGAGCTGCGGAATGACAAGGTGCACCCAGATGCAAGCTCCAAACTCGTGCTGCAACTATGTTTTGCAACATTGTCCTAGGGATGCTCACTCTACTCGTACATGATGTTTAATTGAAGTGAAAGTCCAATTGCTGGGCATACGGGACTGCGGAGGTTTCCGATGCTGATAACATCGTGTCTGAAAAGGACGTCGTTCCAGAAGTGGTAGGCAGGATATGCCGCATGACAGAGAGTTGCGTTCGATGCTGCTTTGCTTCAAGATGCTTCAAGTGAACGACAGATCGAGATTTCAGTATCATGATAGCTCATCGCCTGCAGGCAAACCAGCATCTGGCGGCGACTTGCTGGCAAAGAGGTTAAGCGACACATGCCGTCACATGCCACTCTTAGCATGATTGTCTTTTCGTTCAACAAAGGTCAAGAAAATCAACTAGCTAGCAAAAACTGCCATCTCTATTTTTGAGCTGACGCTCATCGTCGGCTCCGCCGGATTACTCGACCCTCCATTTCATCGCAGTATGGGCTTGAAAGCTATTGAATGAGGACCTGCTTCAGAAATATATTCCTTAGGTTTTTTGGAGCATATTTGTTGGACATAGACTGTTTTTTTGGGAGCAAGTGAGTTCCCGAAAGCTCCTACGAAGGGTTTTTCCTAAGGAACTGCTGCCAATTTCAACTTGTTACTTCGTGTAAAGGTGCCTCTGTGCAAAGACTTCTCTGTGTAAAAGCATTTGTGTGTAAAAGTTTCTCTGTGTAAAGACTTCTTTGTGTAAAAGCTTCCTTCTGTGTGTGAAAGCTTCTCTGTGTGAAAGCGCGTCTGTGTAAAGATTTCTCTGTATGTAAAAGCTTCCATGTGTAAAAACTCTCTGTGTAAAGGCTTCTCTGTGTAAAAGTTTCTGTGTGTAAACGCGTCTGTGTGTTAAAGCTCTCTGTGTAAAGACTTCTTTGTGTAACAGCTTTTGTGTGTAAAAGCTC
>Ga0126342_10018670_pt1 | contig 11864 bp, 11 predicted proteins | sample Cyp1metagenome_FD_92528 | JGI IMG/M metagenome (GOLD analysis project Ga0126342, IMG submission 92528) | Coral microbial communities from Lord Howe Island, Old Settlement Bay, Australia - Cyphastrea 1 metagenome | ecosystem: Host-associated > Invertebrates > Cnidaria > Coral ... | reverse complement strand
ACAGGACGAACATCCCCAAGAACCAGACATTCACGTCAAATCAACATGAAAACATTAAGACCAACTCAAGATCACATGGTAAAATTTACAACAGTGCGGTCGCCTGAGAGGCGCCGTCACCATCAACAAATGTGCCAATTTTATGAAGGTACCGCTGTGGGAGGTTGATTTGAGGGATCTGGCCGGGAAGAATGCAAGGTAAGTATGATTTCAAGATGTCAAGAAACGAGACGAGACTGAAGATGTTGATTTGGATTCACTTTGTTTCTCACATGCCTGTTTAGACTTAAGTACAGGTTTCCGAACCAAGGACGGATATAAACAGAAAACAAACCTCCAATCTCCTGGCACCTTTTTGATCGAGGCCTTCATGGCAGAGTTTCCAGAAACTTTGAGCTTACCTTCCGGAGGCTGGGGCAGACAGATCCAGGTCATTCTTTGACCACATGTCGTCCAGCACCGGTCGCCCGTCGGTTTGCAGGTTGGCTCCCTCCAAAACTCCCGGGGATCGAAGCCGAGATGTTGGAAGGCGCGAGCCATGGAACTTTTGTGATGGAATCTGGGATATGACCATCAAAACCTTGAACATAACCACCAAAATTCAGAATGTAAACGACATAAATTATTTACGGTGTTTACTGCTCGACAGTCCATCCGGTGCATCACCATGGTCTGCCCTTGATGCTAAGGCGAGGGCTCCAGCAGCGGCTTCCACGAAATCGATTGGGATCACAGGCACAGCGGCGCAACCAACTCATTTAACCATCAATGGATAGGTTGAGGTAGTTGAAACTGATGGTTCGATGGAGCCACAAAATTGGTCATGGATCTATTTTTTGCAGTAGACTAGTCCATTTTGAACTCGATCCATTTCGGACCATTTGCCAATTGAAGTGAAACTTTCAAAAATGGGAACGGAGTTTGTAATCCAAGCTTCTCCTTGCTCTTGCAAAACCTGTGTTTCATTGACCTGAAGTCAGTCTCCGTCAGCGCGAATAGGGTTTTGACCATGCATGAGAGGGGGGTCAATTTTGAGACTTCATTTGGTTGGTTTGGGACCCAGACAACTGCATGAAAGTCTCTCTTGGCTAGTATGAGAACGATCTGATCATCGCGTTGCTCTCCTATTGCAGCATTTCAGTATTTTTCAATATGGCCAGTGAGTGCCAATTGCTACACTTGGTACAAAATCAATTGGGTGCATTCTACCAGCAAAAACAGATGCCAATGAAGGCTTGGGATATGATAAAGAAGATGGCAGACAATGGCTCAGTATCGTGCCCCCGTGGGTGAAGTGTTGATGGGGTAACTGGTGTTGCTAAGTTCCTTGGGATAAGGGATCATATCTAGTGACCCACGCCAGGCGTCGAAAACGCCGGGGTCGGCCATCATTCATAGATGGCCAGGACAGCGATGATCATCAAGTTTCCATGCTGGGAAGACGTAGGGGAAAGATGATGGCGGCAACGAGATGCTGCCCCTGTAGTCCCTCCTCAGACTTCGCTTGCATTCCCTTTCCTCGTAGCCATAGCCTGGCAGTGAGGAAAATGATCTTCCTTTGTTTCACTTTCAATCACACAGATACTGAGAATACCCTACAGGCTAGCGGCTAGAGTGCTTTGCTTTCAACGAAAATTGTCCTTTTCTTAGGTAGCATCGCCACCAGATCTTTCCGTAGCTTTGTTTGGGGTTACACTCCTGGAATTGCCCTCTTGGAACCAAATTCGTAGGTCAGCCACCCCACCAACGTTCCCCTGCCAGGAGCCCGATGGTGGCTACGTGCGAAGCCCGGCACGCTATGCCAATCGGCGCCGAGAAGAGGCGTGTGTTTCAGAACGGTAAACCCAGAATTGATGATGGTTGGTTCAATCAACCAAACACACTCTAAACAGCTAAAATGGTGCTTTAATACCATTCAATAGAGATATTTACTGTGTAATTATATATACATAGAATAGAACATCCAGAATCTATAATGGGTAGTCGACACACTGATTGATCAATGGAAATAACACTAAGATTCAGTCGCATGCATATGAATATGTATATATGACGTGCACATAACTATATATATATATATATGGCGCATAGTGGCACACTATCATACAAATCTACTGTTTGGATGACAAGCCAAGTGGAAATTCTACCATGTATTATATGTATTGGAGTTCGCACGTCTTTGTTTTCATAGCTCTTTGGTCAAAAGCCCGATTCAAACCACCCAACCTCAAACGGCCATGACCAGGCCCAATCTTCCCCAGAAAGCCACGGTGGTGCGATGCCTCTGCCCTCGACGTCTGTGTCAGGGGGACCCGGACAAGCCAAGATCCCTGCTGGGATTTCAAGGAGATACTGGTAAAATATGATCAAGAATGATGGTATAACCAAAAAAGCTTTGGTTTGTTCATGACAAATCCTTGGCTGTTCTTCATTTAAAAGTTGTATAAGCAACCAATGTTTGAGAGCTGCAACACCTGTGTATGAAATCATCTTGCAAGGTTCATTTAATAATTTAATATTCATCCTTGCATATTGCTGGCGCAGGTTCACCCGTCCTGGTGCTCGTAGTGTTTCACCTACAGGTCGCGTGGGCGGGGAATGGCTGTGGCACTTGTAAAAAGCAACACAATTGATTGCGCCGAAGGTAATTGCACTGTTGTCATGCACTGGTATGCTATTTGTTTCTATGCCCCTCAATCTGCAGTTTGACCGGAGCACCCGTGAGTAGGCTTCACTACTTGGTGCCATCCAAAACGTGCAATGATAAGAAATCAACCAATGTGGTAGATCACGAAAGTTCTGTGCAGAATTTATCCCAATCACCGGGAGCCTTTGTGTAGCTTCAGGCGTCTGCCAATCCTCTCTCCCTTTGACAGGCTCGAATTCCGTGCCAGTGCCTGCTGGAATGCGAACGCCCGGGGGCCCAATGTCCAAGTTGCTTCCACAGGAACTGTTCGGGATGGCTCAAACTTACCCAATTTGGGATGGCTGAACAAACCCAAGTGGTATCGCCAACAGCGAAGCTGGAAAGTGCGAGAGGGAAAGCAATTTGAATCGACAAGGCCGCGGTAATCAATTTGTTCCACAGGACATGCAGCGCATTCAAAGCATGTTTCTAAATTACTAGGCTAAATCCTTCATTTAGCTAAATTCCTTCAAGAAGGAAGCATTTATTCTGCAAAAAAAACACAATTGAAGTTTGACCGACAAATCATTGACAGTTCAGAATGCAAAACCACCATCATTTTACTGTCAAATGTATACACATCGCATTAGAACAGGTATGTACATAACATCGCAAAACCACTGGAGCCACCCGGAACCCTCACCTGAACCCCCAGAACCACACCAAACCAAGATCCATAAGCTAATGCTAATGGTGAAAACATTGCCATATATCCTCCAGATGGGAGTGAGTTGGATGCTGAGGTCGGGCAGCGCCCCATCACTCCCTCCGCTACCGCCTTTGATGGCGCAATCACGGCGCGGGAGAATCTCAAATTTTTGAAGGATTTTTCCGTTGGAAGTGCAACTGGACCGGGCACAGGGCCAGATGGATGAGCCTTTTGCTGTGAAGTTTTCAAAACGCTTTAGGTGTGTTCACTGAAAATCGTGTCGTGCTCCAATCAGCTTGATCCAGCTTGCAAGAAGATTCCAGTGCCAAGAGTAACAGTAGCGAGCAAAAGCATGAGCTGCATGGTAGAGAAGCAAATTGCTGAGAGTCTTACGTCACTGTCGGGTTCAGGGCCATTCTATGTGGCACTTGAAGTCACCTGCCATGGTTGTCATATCGGTTGTAGCTGTCATGCGGTGGTTTGATTCCGAAGTCTTTCAAGTCGAGTTTTCCAGGAGGTAAGAAAGCTTAACATTAGAATATGGTGTCTCATAGGGTCCATTGAACTGCTAGGATCTTTGTTTTCTTTCAAGCGGCCCACCAAATTTCCCAAATACAATCTTTGTCGATACCCTCCTTTGAGAATGGTGTAGGATAGGTACGGATCAAGATTAAGAACGTAGCTCCACTATATATCTACATTTTCAGCGACGTTTATATCTCTCGAAGGTCACTTGGAGAGTGGTTTGTATCCTGATGCGTTGATTTCCGTCTCGGTTTGGATCCTTTGGATTATCCTCGATGGTCAAAGATTTGATATCTCCCCGTGTACCAAGCAGCTCCTGGGCCTTGAGGCCAGGCTCAATCCCGTCCGACTGGTCGTTGATGGTGAACCGGTCCCTTCCTGACCAAACAAGCAACGACTAGCAACCAGAAGCAAGGCCTTGGTTTTTTTTGCTTATTTTTCAGCACCAAAATTTCAAACATCGGGAAATCTGTAAAACAAAGGAGCTAGCAAAGGTATGCTTCAGCTGGCACGAAAATTTGAGGGTCCATCCATGGGTGGGGGAAATCTGTATGGATTTCCGGTATCAAGTCATTCTGAGCAAGACATGTCTACACTATTTCATGATGTGATCACAAGCCGCCATGGGTTTGGCGGCTAATTACCAGTGACCTGTGACTGCATGGTCCGGTGCCAACTCTGTTCACATTCGGTATTCAGCCCCAAGAAAGTCCCAGCAATATATGACTGTCAAACAGACACAGACTGACACTGGGTTGGTGGAAATAACCACTGACCCACTTGAAGCGGAAGAGACCGTGTTTGCCATCACCGCTACGCAGTTCTGGGCCGCTACATCGAGGGCCAAGGTGGAGGGAGGACACTAGACGATTGGGATATAAATTTCTCCACTAAGGCCTTAATCCCATTAATGTTGTTGATTCCAGTTAGGTTAACCATTCGAAAGTAGACCAAATGATTCATTTTCATTTATCTTATTGTGGCTTCCTCCATCCAAGGGTGTTTCTCGACCAATGGACCAAACATGACAGAACATCAGGCGGTGTGCGCCGAAGACCGGCCACGTAGGAACACTTTCCGAGAAGTCGACCATCGTACCCTTTGTTCCTGTTGCTGGGTTGCTCTTGTAACAAGAAGGGAAAACATAGAAAGATGAATCGAAACTTTCACAACAAGTGGCCAACCAGAAGCTGGGAGGTGAGCGTCAGAGTCTAATACAATGCATTTTCTTGGATGTGAAGCCCAGGCTCAGGTACATATGACACATCTAAAGGACAGGCAGCACAAAGGAAGTTGTCAAACCACTGGTTGATATGCTTCTACCCCTTACCTTGAAAGTGTGATCCTCGGCCTTCATTCCTCTGGTTCTTATTGTGATTTGGGATCATCATGAGCGAATTGAGTTCCATTGCCTGGTCAGATTCCTGGAAAGTTCCCAGCTACAGCCGCAGCCTGGTGCGAAATGCGCCATAGATCTAGCTCCTGCCCGAATCATGGTGAAAAATGCAGAGCACTGCCAGGGAGGTAGATCAATGACGGGGCCATTCTATGGGGTTTACACTGCAGATGAGAATCCCTGATCGACTAACTAGTAACAAACATTTTGCAGTTACATGCGAGTTGCAGCCACTGCTCTGAGAGAATATGGCTGCAATTTGGGATCAGCTTTTCAGTTGTCAAGCATCGCAGAAGCTAAGGCCACACAACCGGACCCAAATTCGACACAGCAGTTTCGATTGCAGAACCCATTCTAAGGTCGTATAAAGTGTTAGCAAAAGACAACATTTTGTTTGCCTGCCCTGTCTTCAATGTTGCCTCACAGTCATACGTAAAATTAGTAAAACCAAATTCCAAATGGAGGTAGCAAAGTTGTTCCAAAATCCGCTGCCAATGAAGGCCGCATGGCTTTCGCCTGGCTGCTGTTGGGACACTGCGCGGCCACGTTTTTCCCGCGGGTGCCCTTTGAGAAGAGCCATTTGTGCCTCAGACTGATGAATTCTGGAGTGAACAGCTGGAAGATGAATCAAAAAGTCAAAAATCATAGATTACACTGGAAATGTGGTGGAGACGGGAACCAAGTTTGAGACACCGACCACTTCGGGAAAGGGTCGCGAAATTCTGTTGCGAAGCACCGCTGGCCCACGGCATGTATAGCCTTGAACCCTTGTGAGCTCAGTTTGTGGAAATGCAAATGCTTTACTTAATACTTCTGCAAACTTGTTGTTTCCATCAGTTCACCCCTTACCTTAGCAAATGAAGCACCAAGGCATCCAGAGTCCTACTGGGTGGACACTCCTTCGGGCCCGACGCAGCTCTGCTACCACAAGGGCGATATTTCTTTTCAGCTCTGCTGTGATGAGCGCTTTGGAGACCGGGGAAACGAAGACTGCTGGGACAGCTTTGACACTTACGAACGGTGACTCGGTCAGCGTTGTTCGCTGTGCTTGCTTGATTTTGGGGGCATGGGGTGCTCACGGGATTGGAGCCACTCCAACTTTACCCACAATGATGGCAGGCCATCTGCCTGAACTCGACATGCAGCCTAAAAGATCGGCCCAGACAGATTTAGTGAATGATGTCGTCCAGTATAATCTGTTTTGGGTCAGGACAGCAGGTTTTAGAAAATGACTGGACCCCAAACGGGCGCACCCGCGAATGAAACGTTTGTACAACCAGGGTGTGAAAGACCTGTTCAGCGTGAATCATGGTGAAAATCAGCTACGTTGGTGGACTTTCAGGCAATGTTTATGCCATATCTTTTTGAGACAGCAACTTCACAAGTTATTTTTCCATGCGTTCAGCATGACTCCCACGTAGTTGGGGTATTCATCCTTCCCAATAATTCATTATATAGTATGAAAAACCTTGGATATCAATAAGTGGTTCACATCAACTTGGATCACCCGGGACAGCGCGTCAGGTGTTGTTCCCCTGGACAATGGGATTTGCTGACAACTTTGCAATGGCCTGCGGACAAGATATTTCACAATGCCCACTTGGCAGTCCAAGTGGACAAAGATCCCAGGCCGCACATGGCGTTTCGCTCAACCCCCCATTCCAAAGATGCCTTTCCCCCAGTTAGATGAGCGTCATTGCAAATCCCAACTGATAGCTGTGCTCTGGTTTTCCCAAGACGGTGCAGTCAGGTGGTATTCAATCCTTGCAGCAATCATTGGCAGAAAGTTAGAAAATCATTTGAAGAAGCACCTCAAGAGATCTCAAGAGATTGTCTACTTGAAAGGGATACTTGCTTTTCAGGGTTCTGCTCAGTGTGATACGCTTTTCTCATGCCATTCTGATGCTTGTTGTGACCCTGGCAGGTGGTTCAATTTCCCATTCCGTGCCACCTCCCTGTGCCCCGACACCACTGGGCCGGAGTCGCAGAACCGCTCAAAAGAAATTATGGAAGGGATGCCCGAGCTGGTGCTTTGGCTGTGATGGCAAGTGAGATCCTATTTGAGCGGTGACTTACTAAGATGTTGATGGAAAACTGAAGGAATGAGAATGGAATTGACATGTTTCTTACTTTGGAACGGAATCTCCTTTGGAACGGGTGTAAGACCCAGTGACTGAACAAGGCTACAGCAGGCATGCACTGGCTAGGTTTGTTCCAGTAAGTCAGACCGCCCATTGATTCGCTAGGAATTTGATGGGGTTGCTGAAGAAATCCATTTGAATTTGGCGGGGGAGCCATCAAATCTGTGGACTCTTGTGCGGGAAGCCTGCACCTTTGCTGCAAGGGGAATTCCTAGGAATCAGGGTTTCATTTTTTGATGTCAGGACATGTTTGAATGCAAAGTGAAGACCAAGTTGCTACAAATTTGTTGAATCACTGGCAAATGTTCTTGGCCCCCCGCTCTTGGCCCATGCCTGTCTGAGGTAGTATCTCCATCCTTTTGGCCCTCACAGCATACAGCGCAGCCCTGCAAACGCGAGTCGCTTTGATGGGTTCATATGATGCGACCGACAGGATAGCTGAGATTTGGCCACGTTTCCAGCAGATCTTGCGGCAAATCCTGGGACAGATGCAGGAAGCAAAGGCCTTGGTGGATGCCACTGGCTTTCCATTGCTGCCACCTATGGAGGTGATACAAATCTGGCAGGAGATGATCTTTTCCATGCCTTCAAAAAGTCTGCAAGACTTGGCCGAGGAAATTCTGGAACATGCACAAGGAGCCTATTATGCCACAGAGGATTTCTATTTTTCAAGGCTACGTCCAAGGCTGCTGGAAGGATGTGGAGCAGTTTGTGATATTTCCTTGCAAACAGAGGGGTCACCAACCTTTTGGGTTCCTGAATATTTGGCGGATGTTGACACTTGGCAATCCAAAATTTTGGGCTTGTTATTTTGTTGTATGTAATGAGAAGTTTGCGGTTGCAGCGAGGCTCAATTGATTTTCTTTCCAGAATCAGCTCCCGAATCATCCTTGCAAGAAAGATGACCTTACTGGATGGTCACCATCAGCGTGGCAAGGAAGTCAGGTCTGGGTCAATCAATGCTTCCATTTTTCTGTAGCTGCATTCAGGTCTATTCATCCTCATCCATCCACGATTACCCTTGTTGGTTGCACAACTTATTGAATTTATCATGAGTCCAGGGGTGTTGAGAGCGCCCACCAAGGATTGCCCCGCCATCACTGGCAATCGTGTGGCGGGTCAATCGGCACGGCTTCAGCCACCATTGCGTTCCGTGCCCTATGTGTTCAAGGCTGAGTGACCAAACATGTGCTGAGTAAGTGTTATATAACGCCTGGCTTTCGACTGGTTCACCTTTCCGATCTGATATACCGAACAAGATCTATCACAAGTATTCACAAGTGGCATATTATTGCGTGAAGTGGAAGCAAAGACAGCAATGACCACCCCAGAAAGCCAACATCGGGACCACCGATGGGATTGATAAAGCGACTAGTCATCACAAATGTTGCAAGAGACCCCAACCAAAATGTTTGCTAAGTTTGTTGTTTTGATGAGCCACCTTCGCGGTTCACGCTATGTTAATTTATCGTATCTCCAGGATGACTTTCAGCGTGGAGGGGTGACCTTTCTTCCTCGCTACGAACTCGCAACAGTTCATAGCTGGGAGCGACGTTGCAAGCAATGGAGCAAGGATGGCGTGGGACTGGGAACCGGACAACATTTTGGGAAAGATTAACATATCCTGTGACAAACTATGAGAAGAAAAAGCGAAGGAGGCACATACAATGGAAATACAAGCCAGCAACTCAAACACCAAAAGATAATCAAAATCTGTGCGTTCAAGGGGTCAAACCATAGGCCAGTACCTTCAGGCTCCCTTTCATGGCACAGTTCAGTGTGCTATGCATGTGGGTGCTTATGATGATCGTGACCATTACAGGTTTTTGCAGTGAGTGGCACTGCAATCCAGCAGTAATAACTGCACCCACTAAACCTCCTCATTAATCCTCATTTTGTTTTTTTCCACTAGGTCTTGTTTTTCAGCCACTGAAGGCCTATCCTTATCATTTCTCGTTGCCCAACAGGATTCCGTGGAGGATCTGATGAACCTCTTCCGTTTCTACCAGGGTCCAGAGCCGTTGCGATGGCCTCGATTTGACGACTTCGTGGCCTATGACTCGGAAGAACTGAACTCCACCGCACGCTTCGTGGCGTCTCTGAGAGATGCGCTTCCTTTGCTCGAGGATGCCATGGGAGGTTCGGCCGGGTTCGGCTTTGGCTTTGGGCAGCAGAATCCACATTTTGAAGAGGCAGTTTCTGATACGAGATTTGTAGTTCGATCTCGAGGTTTGTGGCCTGAATTCACTTATTGGCTTTGTTTTTTTAATCATAGGAAGCCAGCAAGCCCACACCAACTGACAGGTCACTGGCTTGTCTTGGGTTCCTTGTCGCCTTGGATCGAAGCCATTTTGCTGGAGTATGGTGTGGCGTCACGGGTCTCCACCTTGGAATATGCCAATCTGTCCTCGTGCCCCGATCGCCATCCCAAGATCACCAACCTCCTGCCAGAGGAGCCGACCAAAATTAGAATGCAAAAATGGATGATTCATATCTCTCATATCTGCGCAACGTGCACAAACGCCGTGGTGAACCATCACCACCACCACCACCCCCCTCGTCGTCCGGAGTCGTCGGCGTCGTCGTCGTCCTCATCCTCATCCTCATCATCATCATCATCATCTCATCTTCATTTTCACCTTCATATTCGTCAATTACATGGCGCATGTCATCAGAAGAATACATCACCTCAAATATCACTTGCAGGGTTGAAGACCGACGTTTGACACGCGCAGATTGATTGACAATCTATATGATGCACACCCTTTATCATTGAGCGCGTAGAGGTGCCATCATGATTGAACCTGGACAGATACAAAGCAGCTTTCGGGATCAAAAGAAGTGCTCCTGTTTGCTTTTTGCATCTCAAGAATTTCAGCCCGGAATGTTGCAAAACGGCGCTTGTTTTAATGACATACTCCTGTGACAAGGCTACATCATGATTCTTGGATCCAGGACTTCAATCAAGGTTATCTCAGTGCTGAGCGATTTGATGGCTTTGCCGCCTGGCAATCCATTAAGCTAAGTGACGTAAAAGTGTCAGATGTGACACCTTGTACAACTCTCCAAATGTCAGTTGCCACTATCCTGGCTATCAGTTTGGTGCTGGATACCATATGACTCATATAACCCCTTGTAGCGGATCTGAGGTACAATGGTCCTCAGTGGAGCACAGTGGTCTGGGGATGTATGGCGATGAGATCAACCCATGGGGTGATCGTCAAGCCGTGGCACAGCTCTGGTGTCGTGGCCGGGCCAAGGCCTGGTTCTTCTTTGGCCCTGGGCCCGAAGGTCCCGGTGGTTCGGTGATGGGGAGGAAACTGCACAACGAGAACCGATGCTTGGTGCAATGCTTGGGGCGTTGGGAAACATTTTCTCAGGTTTTTCTCGGATGGAAATGTAACTTGTCACATACCACACGTGAACTCATCAAAGCTGCTATGACACAGGCAGGGCGGCCCTTCTGCAGAAGCTGCCCGTTTGTTTCAAAACAAACGAAACTGTTGGTGACGAGTCCTTTTTGTAGCCGGATTAGAAGGTCAAGAGTCGAGAAACAACAGCCAAACATGGTGAAAAACACTCTAGATTGAAGACATTCATAACTAGCAATGCCTTTGCGAGGATCCGGTCGACACTCGGGAAGTCCTTTCGACGAGCCGCTTTACTGGAATGCTGGTCGTGACTATGGCCGTGAAGCTTTGGGCCGCTTGATGTGACTAGGTGCATTTCAGAGCCTTCTAATTTGTGCCAAAACGCCAAGGATACAAGGGAACACCCTGAGGAACACCGTAAGGAACACTCTGAAATCACAATGTCCGCTAGCTACATAACTGCATCGATTTGAAGCCTTGAGGAAACAATGATTCACATTTTCGGCCCGGCTCTCGCAAACCAGGTTGAATTGGAAATTGGTGCGGCCTGCCAATGGCACTTGGAATTTTCATATTTTTCAGCGACTTGAAAACACGAAAGAAGAAATCACTTTGCAGCACTCTGCTCTGCAAACGAACTGTCACGAGGCCGATTAAGCATTTGACATTGGCAATGGATGGTGCAAAATGAGTTTTCAGAGGTAGTCGAAGTTTCCAATAGGAAAATATGTGTCTTGCTCATTTTCTTTTTTGGACTTGTTGGTTCTTTGCCATAGTTATTTTCTTTACAAAGTTGTTCCCTGAAGTTTTTTCTTGAACCAGTTCTTCTTTTGGGTTGCCTTTTTTGCCAAGCTTTGTGTTTTGCCATTCCTTTTGTTTTCCTATTTCTTTTAGCAGATGTTCCTTAAAACTTCTTGTACAAAGATTGAGTATTGTATATATATATATATATATGTTCTTTGTATAAATTCGCATTTACCAGTAGTACCGCACAAGGCGGTGGCGGAAGTTTCAAAAATAGGAAACCTATAGGAGAGCTTGGTTGTTGTGAATGAGGGATGGCAGAGCGAAGCCACTGATGGACCGAAAGGTGCTT
>Ga0126342_10018669_pt1 | contig 11864 bp, 12 predicted proteins | sample Cyp1metagenome_FD_92528 | JGI IMG/M metagenome (GOLD analysis project Ga0126342, IMG submission 92528) | Coral microbial communities from Lord Howe Island, Old Settlement Bay, Australia - Cyphastrea 1 metagenome | ecosystem: Host-associated > Invertebrates > Cnidaria > Coral ... | reverse complement strand
GCACGTGGCCTGCAGGTGCATTTTGCTTCCTGCTCTACCTCTTGAGATGACTCGTTGACGATGCGTCGTTACACTATGGTCCCGTGCCTCTCCATATTTGCGAGTGGGCGTGGAGCGGTTGGTTCATTCTGGCGCTACTGGTGGTTCCCCTTTGCCATAGATTTGCTCCTCACTGGCATTGGGCGGCTGAGTGGTTGTCGGCATGGCCTTTGGCTCTTGCCGTTCACGGTGCGGCGTCTGTTTGGGGGCGCTTGCATCTCACAAAGTTCTTCTTCTACGAAACCTATCAACCTGTTGGCTATGAAGTTGTCTATCCAATAGTTTATCATAATTTTGCCCATTGACATGCTCATGTTTGGGGTCTGTCATCCTTCAGGACAAACCCTCCAGCCATCCTGCCAGGTGATATCACCTAACTTAACGAACTGGGGCACCACCTTGTATAGTCATTCATATATATATATAATATAATATATATATATATATCACAGCAAAATCACAGCAAAATCAGTCCAAAATCGCATCCTCCATCCTCCATCCCCAGAGTTCTTCCACTGTTCCCGGCCGTCGGCCTGCCGTCACGCTCTTCCGCCGCCGCCGCGCTGCCGCCGGCAGCGCCTCCTTTGAGGCCCCCGCGCTGCGGGCGGTGGGCGACGCGGGCGAAGATCGCGACACGGCGCCGGTGGCGGTGGGGGACCCACGGCCGTCGCCGTCGCCGTTGACATCGGAGGCGGAGTCCTGGCACTGAAAATGGTGACTTTCCCTAGGGAAAATGGTGATTTTACTAGGGAAAATTGTGATTTTACTAGGGAAAATGGTGATTTTATGCAGTTTAACCACTGTAAATGGTGATTGAATTGGAAAATCATGAGAATTAATTGGATTTAATGGGATTGAAGGATTGAGGAATTCAGATTCAATGGGATGGAATCGTGATTAGGATATGATCATTTATATAATGTAACCATCAAGAATAATGATTCAAGAATAGGGATTTGGTGAAATTGATTGTATAGACTTAATGGGATACAGTATAGCCAATGTATTGTAATACTGGGGATATAATTGGAATATATATATATATAATGGATGTGTCACCCCATATTTTGATATATTTTGGTGGAATTTGTGGTAGATTCATGGTTTATATAAACCAGTTGGTTAATATTGATTTGACTGAAAATTGGAAAATCTCTGTGTGGAATTTGTAGTATATGGTTCATACATGATGTGCTTAATATGGATTTTGAAAAGGAATTGACTGGATTTTCTGAGTTCTATGGGAAGTTTTACAGTTAAAATCATGGTAGTTTTTCCTATTGACTATAGGCGTTTCCTGTCCATGTTCCATTCCTCCAAGTCTGGAATATATGGAATACGCGATATATGTATGGTTTATATACCATTTTGGTTATTGAATCTGATAGAATTTTGATTTTTTTTGTGTCTATGGGAAACATGGTTTGGTGGGGGAAAAAAAATCCTTTGTGGAACTTCATCCCACTTAGTGGTGCATACCCATGCCGGACAGCCCAGTTCTGTGGGATTGCTGGAAAGCCTGGCTTGGTGTTGGATCTGTTTATTATGGGCTTCATTGGGGTTCCTTTTTGGAAGTATCGGTAAGCTTGTATTCTGAGCCGTCAAGTTTGGCTCTATCTCCATGTCTTCTCTTCATTTCAAGTTCTATCCAAGCTCTTTGTTACTATCCATTTGGGTGTGTCCCAAAAGTCCCAAGAGAAGGCACGTCAAAAATCACAGGTTTCACGGTGTCATTTCCCATATTCAAAATGCGACTTTGGAAAAGATGGATCGAAAATGCGGAGTATGACCCGACTAAATTTTGGAAAATCTGTGATGCAAATGATGAATAACCATCAGATTTGCGGATACACATGGATACACTATTTTCAAACAAACCCAGATTACACTTTCGGACAAGATGGGACAAGTCCAGCCCTAAAAAATCCCTTGTGGCTGGACCTCGAGGTCGGGAATCTCCATCTGAGGGTCAGCTTCCTTCTTCCTGAGATGGGGTCTGGTTGGTGGTTGTGGGATGTTGATGGATGTTGTGGGGGGCCCATCAGCAATACCCGGCCTGGTAAACATACAAAAAGCTATGGAAAATCACCATTTTTGATGGGTAAATCAACTGTAAATGGCCATTTTCAATAGAAAACTGTTAGTTTACCAGAGGGGGAATCTCACCATCAATAGTGCGCATTTTTTGAACGTGTCCAGAATCGATAAAATTTGAACGATCCTCCCACTTAGTAAGTGGTCAAAAATTGCCTACAGGAAGCAACTTGTGACCACTTCTCAATCAGCAAAAGTTGACCGTTTCGTAACGGAAAGCCAGGAAGTCCCGCTTCCAAATCTAGAACCCCCCCAAGCCACACGAAAATTGAGCCCACCACTACCATCTAGTGGGTTCTCTGTAAAATTGGGAGCCCCAAAAATTCCAGCTTCTTTCATGAGTTTCCTATAGTTTCTTCATCCAAATAGTGGCTTAGCACGTCGAAAAAGCCTTGGATGGATTTGTTGGTCTCTCTCGGAGAAGATCCTGATGATCCTGAGCACCCTGCGCCATGGCAACTCTCAAGTAGCTTTGTCCATCTTGCCTCAGTTTTTTTCGGGAGCACTGGGAATCCAGATTCTGTCAGCGACATTTACCACTTTCAGCGATGAATGACTCTGTGCCCAAGAGTTGTTTCAGGTGGTTTTCAATCTTCAAGTCGTCTCGTGGTGCAATTTGAGGTGAAACATAGCAAAATCCAGTGCCTCACCAGGTTGCCCTGGAGAACACTCCTGCCCCATAGGTCACATCAGCCAATAACCGGTAGATGAATGTTCCTTCTACAAAATATCTTTCCCTTACATGTTGAGGCCTTAATGTCAAACCTGAATTGACCAACACTGTTAATTTGCGGGGTTTTCCGGTGTTCCCCAAATTTCTTTGATATGTTTATATAATATATATATATATTTACTATTACTATTGAAATTGCTAACCCCGCTACTATCCTCCAGCCAGTCATTTTCGGTTCTGTTGAGCCCTCCCGCCCCGAGGGCGGCCGGCTGCTCCCCTGGCAGTGCTTTGGCCACAGATTTCTTAGAGAATCGTAGTGTGGCTCAAAAACCTGCGCATATCCCATAGGATCCATGGTGCTGGTATATATGCTAACATTTAGGGTATATTGATGATAAATGTTACCATATATAGCACACATGGATCCTATGGGTATGTGTAAGATTGAAAATTGAAGATTAAAAAAAAACGTACAGGCTATGGATTCCATGGATCAAGATTGGACTTTGGAAACAGCTGGGTTTTTTGTCGTGCTAAAATGACCTTTTTGTTGCTCCTCTCCCTACTAGAAACGCTTCTGCTGGAGATAGCCCATGAAATCTATGAACCATTCAGAAAGTCACGATGGGGGCTTCTGGAACAGCAATGCATCATGACATGAAAGTCCAATCTACCCTAATGATTGCTTGCTACAAGGCCCCTCAAATTCATGTGAGACCGATCAAGGAAGGAAAGTTCAGCGAAAAAAGTAGCGGTTCATGCGACCAAAAACCCTTGGACTGGGAGGGTTGAAGAAAAAACTGATCACCATCTCACAAGTTGCACAAGATTATTTTAGAGTACATTGGATGGTTTTGGATGCTTTTGGATTGAGGTGGTAGAGCCAAGAATCAAAAAATCTGGGAATGTATACCCCATGTGAATCAGCAAATTTGTATATTGATGTATATTGTATCATTCTCAATTCAGTAACCATTGATGGATCACCAGGTCATATTATTTATATTATATATAGACATATGTATGGAGGTTTCCTAAAATGGGGGGGGGGTACCCCTAACTCATCCATTTCAGTAGGATTTTCCATGAAATAGACCGTCCAGCTATTGGGGATCCCTCATTTATGGAAACCTCCATACTAATATAATATTTATATTAATTGACAAAGTGAAATTTGAATTAATTATTACCGTAATATTACTGTATAATATATTTATATCTCATATTACTGTATATAATTAATTTAAAGTGTAATTTAAGGGAGGTCTACATCAACACCCCAAATATCACCAGCTTCTGTGGTTCGTTCGGCAATGTTCCGGAGAGCCAACGCCTGAGGTGCTGCCTCAGCCCCAACAGTGAAGCTACTCATGAATAAACTTAGCTCAAGTGAGGGGCACTACTTTATAATTAATGATAATTCATGATAATTCATCATGATTTATGAAAATTTATGATAATTCATTAAAATCAATGCTAATTCATCATAATTCTTGATAATTTATGACAATTAATGATAATTAATGTCAATGTTACCTAGAAGAAAGATTTGGATACGTGTTTCCAAAAATACCTTTTATTGAGCAGTTTCTGGTTCTTCCGGTTTCTCTCAACATTCTCGGGAAAATCCTAAATCCACATTCCACATAAACCCACTGGTTACAGCAATCATCATGTTCATCATTTTGATGATGAATTTGCCCGAAATTCTATAGGATTATATAATATTATATAGTATTCATCTTATTATATAGATTATATAGTATATCAACATCTTATTGTATCCTATATGGTATTCATCTTATAGATTAACATCTTAATCCATGTTTAGATTGTATATTGCCAATATATTATATATATACATATAGTGTTGATCCTTTTTTTTCGTATTCATCCCCCAATCACTGAGACACACCCAGACCTTAGCCGCTTAGCCCCAGGCGGTGCGCAGGGTCGTCATCATCATATGGTCGTGCCTCGGGCCGAAGCGCGGTTTTACGGTGCCTGGGACGTTTTTGTTTGGTCCTGAAAATTATGGCAACAAGGGATCGATACTGTGGATGATTTTTCGAAATCCTGCACCACCAAAAGGATGGTTAAAACCCTTACGAAGAATGGGATGCTTACCACCTATTAGCTGGTGCAGCATTTCAACAAGGGATTCTGGTTGGTGGCATACCTACTCCTCTGAAAAATCATGGAGTTCGTCAATGGGGTTGGGATGACATCCCATATATGAAATGGAAAATCACAATTCATATTCCAAACCACCAGCCAGGATTGATAGCAATGAACATAGCGGTTCTATCATCTACCCAGGTAGTCAGTGACTTGATAGATGTTTCAACATGTAGAGGAGATCACCTGAGATAACTCACTACCTAACTGGAATGAACTTAGGGTCGTCCATGGAAAATCGTAAAAAATCTAGGCCTCTTAGTAAACCTTGTGATGGAAAAAGCATGAATAAGCTGCCCAGAAGTTGAGTCTTAGCCATCCCATGCCATCCCCATGGCAAAGTCACAAAGATCGGCTCAGCTCCACCTTTCTCTTGTGCTCCTGGTGGAGCTTGAGAACTGGAGGTCAGTGCAGGAATGGCCAAAGTTGTTTCTTATGCTTTGAACGGCATGATTGGTCTGCCTCTTCTATCAACACGTATGTATATGTATATTTATGTATATATATATATATATACAGTATTTAAGAGGCATATAATATATATATATTTCTATATTTATATATGTCTATCTATATTATGTATATATATATAAGATGCATTTCAAGTTAAAGTTAACGTATCATGTCTTTGCTGACCTGAAACAGAAGAGTGCTATGTACACCTTATGACCTGGTTGAGGGGTCCCAGCCGCGAAGACATGGAACGTCTGCAGTGGTGATGAGTACCCTCTGGTGAACTAACATAGCAATGGAAAATGGCCATTTATAGTGGATTTTCCCATTGAAAAGGGTGATTTTCCATTGCTATGTTAGTTCACCAGAGGGTATGAGGAAGACACTGATGATGATAGGTTGATAGTTCTCATAGCAATGTTGCCATAGATGCCATAGTAATTGTTGTCGCAGGATGTCATAGGTAGTTATAAAATAGGAAGCAAAACCATCACTGGTATGATAGGTGCGGCAGGTAATGACAGTGATGCTTTTGGCAGCGTCATCGTCATCACCATCCACCCTCGCCTGGACCAGCGCATACAAATCGCTCATGATCCGTTTGTGGTTCCTGGCGTCTCAATCATCCAATTATCAGCCGAGATCGTCCCAAACCGAAGTTCTGTGTAATCCAATCCCCCTATTAAACACCCCATTCCATGGTCCCAGTTGTGTGGAAATCCCCTACTTTAAACTATGGTTTCTGGAGGGGTGTTTAATATTAGGGGGAAGGGATTCTTATCAGTGCCATTGTTTTCATCATCATCTTTGTTGTTGTCACGATGATCATCCTTGTTATTCAAAGTGCGCTTAGATGATGTTTTTCAAATTCAGTGAAATGCGGCTCAAAGTTACATAATGTTAGGGACCCCTAAAATATCCCTATAAAATGGCCAGCAAATTAAATGTTTCCATATCTGGTTGGTGGCATACCTACCCCTCTGAAAAATATGTGTGCGTCAATGGGAAGGATTATCCCATAATTATATGAAATGGAAAATCAATTCATGTTCCAAACCACCAACCAGATATTGTTTCCATTAAAAATCCCAATGTCCTTTTGTTTAAAGTGTCCTTTTGTTTCGTCCACATGGCGTCTCAAAGAGAACTGCACCCATCTCGGACCGTCGGAACCATGCAAGATCTTGACACATCTTTACAAAATGGGTTTTAAGAAAACTCAGGGGAAAAACCCACGCAGATTATCATTTTTTCAGGGTATTTAAGCCCCAAATCTCCCTTACATTGCCTAGCAGGCTGGTGTTTTCCAGTGCAAGGTGTCCTCACTACGCATGATTATCCAGACTAACCAGTGGATGCTTTTTACAAAAGCTATAGGCGTTTCTCCAAATTGGAGTATCCTAAAACCATTTCCCGGGAAAAAAACTGTTGACTGATTATGGGGTCTTAGGAAACTCCCATATAAATCGGTCTGAAAATGGAAGATGAGATACCTCGAAATGGCAATTTCAAAAGGGAAAATGTTTATGTCCCATCAATTGTATGGGTTTTCCCCAAAATCTTCAAACAAACCCATATCTACTGCAAGTGCCATGACATCTATCCCACCACATCTGATTGCCCAAAACACTGCGACCCAGAAATCGCCTGCGTTGTGTGTCTCGTTCATAGACCATGGCCTGGTAATGTCACCAGATGATGCACCGGTCCATACGACAGGGCTGTGATTACATGTGCCATGGTCAAGTTACATACCCGACATGGTAAACATACAAAAAACGATGGAAAATCACCACGCTATCAATGGGTAAATCCACTATTTCTATGGCAATTTTCAATAGTTTTTTGTATGTTTACCAGAGGGTACTTGGAAGTGCAGTTCCAGTGAACCAAGTGGATGGTTTTTTGAACCACGTTTCGTTGTAGGCTTTCTATCCCAATTACATGTGGCTTTATAATCATGATTACACCCATTTATAAAAACTGAAATGCAACGGCCATGGCAGTTTATAACCATAGATTCCACCCATGTTTTTCACCACCCCCAAGTATGCAGCCACATCCGTGGCTTTTCCTCACTATCCCAATTAGGTTGCTTTATAATCTTTATAACCATAACCATGATACCCATTTCTAAAACTGAAATGCCATGAAATACAACTTATGGTTATGAAGAACCGAGCCAGCTACACATTGGAAATCTTTAAAATATTTATTTTTTCATTTTTTATCATTTTGGTTATCATTGCATTCATCATTTTTTTTATCATTTATTTTATCATCTTCATTTTTTTATTATTTTTTTCATCATTTTTTTATCATGTTTTTTATCATTTGTTTATCATTTTTTTATCATTTTTTTAAAATCATTTTTCATCATTTTTTCTTCCAGTGGTGCAAAAAAATCCAAGAAATGGAAAATTACAATTTTCCTCGAGTTTTTTTTCATTTGTTTATCATTTTTTAATCATTTTTTTATCATTTTTGTTTCCAGTGGTGGAATTGATGAAAAATGATAAAAAGTGATGAAAAATGATTAAAAAATGATAAAAAAATGAAAAAACAATGATAAAACAATGAAAAAAAATGAAAAAAAAACTCGAGGAAAATTGCAATTTTCCAAAAAATGAAAAATTGCAATTTTCCTCGAGATTTTTTCATTTGTTTTTCATTTTTTTATCATTGTTCATCATTTTTGCTTCCAGTGGTGCAAAAATTTTGCAAGAAATGGAAAATTACAATGTTCCTCGAGTTTTTTTCATTTTTTTTATCATGTTTTTATCATTTTTGTTTCCAGTGGTGGAACTGATGAAAAATGATAAAAAATGATGAAAAATGATAAAAAAATGATAAACAAATGAAAAAAAAATGATTAAAAAAATGAAAAAAAATGAAAAAAAAACTCGAGGAAAATTGCAATTTTCCAAACAATGAAAAATCGCAATTTTCCTCGAGTTTTTTTCATGTTTTTTTCATTTGTTTTTCATGTTTTCATCATTTTTTTTCATTTTTTAATCATTTTTCATCATTTTTGCTTCCAGTGGTGCAAAAATTTTGCAAGAAATGGAAAATTACAATGTTCCTCGAGTTTTTTTCATTTTTTTTATCATGTTTTTATCATTTTTGCTTCCAGTGGTGGAACTGATGAAAAATGATAAAAAATGATGAAAAATGATAAAACAATGATAAAAAAATGAAAAAAATGATCAAAAAATGAAAAAACATGAAAAAAAAACGAGGAAAATTGCAATTTTCCAAAAAATGAAAAATTGCAATTTTCCTCGAGATTTTTCATTTTTTTTTCATTTTTTTTCATTTTTTTTCATTTTTTTATATTTTTTTTATCATTTTTTATCATTCTTCATCATTTTTGCTTCCAGTGGTGCAAAAAAATTCCAAGAAATGGAAAATTACAATTTTCCTCGAGTTTTTTTCATTTTTTTTATCATTTTTGTTATCATTTTTTTATCATTTTTGCTTCCAGTGGTGGAATTGGTGAAAAATGATAAAAAATGATGAAAAATGATAAAAAAATGAAACAAACATGGAAAAAAAACGAGAGGAAAATTGCAATTTTCCAAAAAATGAAAAATTGCAATTTTCCTCGAGTTTTTTTCATTTTTTCATGTTTTTTTCATTTTTTGTATCATGTTTTTATCATTTTTTTATCATTTTTGCTTCCAGTGGTGGAATTGATGCAAAATGATAAAAAAATGATGAAAAATGATGAAAAAAATGAAAAAAATGGAAAAAAAAAATGATAAAAAAATGAGACAAACTCGAGGAAAATTGTAATTTTCCATTTCTTGGAATTTTTTTGCACCACTGGAAGCAAAAATGATGAAAAATGATTTAAAAAAATGATAAAAAAATGATAAAAAAATGATAAAAAAATGATAAAAAAATGAAGATGATAAAATAAATGATTAAAAAAATGATGAATGCAATGATAACCAAAATGATAAAAAAAATGAAAAAATAAATATTTTGACCTGGCCCAGTCTGTGGCTGCAAGTTTTTCATAAACTCATGGGAATTGAAAAAACATGAATTATACTAATTATACCCATAATTTTTCACCCCACCAACTTTGTCTATCGCTCCGCCTTCTGCTCTTCCGTGAGCTCCGCGGGGTTGAATCCGAGATTCATCGAGTTCCGCGAGCCCCGGCCGGAGGCGGTCTCTTGGGGCACCTACGGGGCGCAACTGGGGATGGGGTGGGGCTATCACAAGGGAGAAGTACTAATATGGGAATTGTTAGTAAGTGGTTACTAAGCCTGAGTAATTTTCTAGTTTCTGTTTTCGCACTCACAAAAAAAAATGGTTGATATATCGAGCCAATGGGAGCTGGTTTCAGCATGTACCCCGCTGAGAGAGTGGGATCACTCGGGATGATCCTCCAGGGCATGATAAGACCTTTGGAGTTCCCAATCTTGTTGTAACTTGGGGATGGGTCAAAACCCTGGTACCTAGTGAACCCCAAAATAGCTGGTAAATGGATGTTCATCCCACTAAAAATGTATCTATAGGTATTGACCCATACCCACTTGGGCTTAGAACTATGAGAACCCCTGGGTTGAAAGGCGTGAAAAAGGCCAGTGAAATGGGGGTTGCTTGGCTCTCAGACTGACACATGATGATCACATGATGGCAGAAGCGCTGTGCTAGCACGGACAGCAAGATAAACAGGTGGCAACAACACACTCTATAGCTTCGCATTCACGCATGACAGCCCCATGAATATTGGCACCGCATGACAGCAACAGCAGCACCCTCTACCAGCAGCAATCTGCATCTAGCTCTTCTTACGCTAAAAAAAAACTGATAGCTTGGTGATTTGGGGATTTGGGTCGAAAATCCAATGCTTTCATTGATTTTCATTGTTCATGAACATCAAAATAGTGTAAATGATGGACCTAAATCCAATGAAGGTAAATAAATAGTTGCTAAAACATAGTATAAAATAGTTGCTAAATTCCAATGCTCTTCTCCTCAAATATGATGGACCCATGGGCTTTGTGGACTATTTTTCCCCTGGGATCATACGCCCAGTGTCAAACAGTACCAGGGTCTCTTCGATATTCTTCGATAAGATGGGCGGCTACATTGGCTATAGATAAACCACGTTAAAGCCAATGGTTTATTGTTATAACATTGGTATTTCCACCATTGTGCAATGGTTTATTGTTAAATCAACCACGTTAATGTTAAAGCCTCATTCTTCATGGTTGATCACCTTATGCATAGCATCTTTCCTGGTACCACCAGCTGCCGTAGCGTCACCAGTGATCCCCTACATCCACCTGCAGATCCTCCAACGCACCGCTCTTTTGCGTGGAGTAGCCCTGCTCCAGAGAGCCCGGTGATGTACCCTCTGGTAAACTAACATAGCCATGGAAAATCACCATGTTTTATGGGAAAATCCACTATAAATGGCCATTTTCAATAGCTATGTTAAATTACCAGAGGGTAAAAGAGACTTGGGGATACTAAGAAGTGGCTTGTGGAGCGATGTTGATACCCTCTGGTTATGTCAAAATAGCTATTGAAAATGGCATTTGTTAATGGGAAAATCAACTATTTCAATGGCCATTTTCAATAGCTATGTAACAAATTACCAGAGGGTAACTACCATATCCATTCCATATCCCAACTTATGGACGATACTACCAGAGTTATATTCTCTTGATAACCCCAAGTGCACTCCCAAGTAGTGATGATTGATATCATTGTAACTGGGGTCAATATATGGGAATTATTGGATAGGTGGTAGCCACCCGATGTGTGGTCTCAGTCAAGCTCCATGCCTGTGGTGTGGTTACCAGCTCGTATTATCCTCTGGTAATTTCATATAGCTCTGGAAGATGGCCCATTGACCTCTTAAAAATGTTGATCTTCCATAGCAAACTGTGAACAATTACTAGTATCTCATCCCATTGAATTTCATTGAGCCACCATAAACCCTAGTTAATCATAGCTGTAGCTTGGTTCAATCACTATACCCAACGTTTTTTGTAACTGCGATGCCATTCCAATTTAGCTCACGGGAATCACTGGCCTCCACCAACATCTGACTCTTGGCGTCGGTTAGCATCCTGCCACAATGGATTTGTGTATGTGCGTGTGACCGAGGAACTGTAATTGGGTGATAACCTACTATAACCCATAGGATCCATGGTGCTGGTATATTAATGCTAACATGACTGGGGGATATTGATGGGATCCATGGCACACCATATATAGCAGCACCATGGATCCGTCATGGGTAATTGGGTGTAACTGGGTCCGGCATGTACGATCCCTCAAAAAAACTAGACGACGGATGGCCCGAGAGCGTAGAGGAGCAGAGTCTTCTGTTGTTAGTATGGAGACACGCTTTTTACACACAGGCTCTTTTACACACAGACGCTTTTACACACAGAAGCTT
>Ga0126342_10018668_pt1 | contig 11865 bp, 7 predicted proteins | sample Cyp1metagenome_FD_92528 | JGI IMG/M metagenome (GOLD analysis project Ga0126342, IMG submission 92528) | Coral microbial communities from Lord Howe Island, Old Settlement Bay, Australia - Cyphastrea 1 metagenome | ecosystem: Host-associated > Invertebrates > Cnidaria > Coral ... | reverse complement strand
CATTAATATCCATTAATCATCATTAATATTCATTAATAATCGTTAATATTCATTAATAGTTAATAATCATTAAAGTTCATTACCAATTCATATTCATTAATAATTCATAATCATTAATATTCATTAACAATCATTAATATTAATTAATAATCATTAATATCCATTAGTAATCCTCAATACTCATTAACAATCATAAATATTAATTAATAATTTTAATGTCCATCAATAATCATTCATGTCCATCAATAATCATTAATAATTAATCACTAATTAATAGTCATTAATGTTCATTGATTCATCAAGATTTTCCTATACATGTCTCAATTACCAAAGAAACTTGCCCTGCTTCCATAGGGATCCCATCAAATCACCACTGGTGCTTCGGTCATCCCCCTGAGCGTCACACTGCGCCGAAAAATGCGACAGAAACGCCACGCCACAAACGCAGCACAGCGCTGAAAGAAACCTGAGCTGATTGATGATGAAACAACAAATTGAGTCCAAAATGGGAAGAGACATTTAGGGATAATCACAAGAAATAGATCATCAGGCTGATGACATGAAATTCTCCAGCCTTACTGGACACACGCATATGTTCGTGACTTGTTTGTCCCTCAAGCTTCGAGGTTTTTGTTTCCAGATACTATCCTCCTACGTATAATCTTCAAACTGACTCGAGGAAAAAACAGCCTCCTTAGGGTGATGAAAAAAACACAAACCAACGAACATCACATAGCATGACAATCATGGCTTAAAGTACCTCGACAACCCAAAATCTTGAGGTTCTTCGTCAGAGCTAAGCAGCTTAGCCAGAGAAGCTGTTGACATCACATCGCCAAATCCCACCGTGGTGAGAGTTTCCACTGCCCACCACCTGGGGCTAAATGGGCACCAAATGGGCACCAACTAAGTGGGGTTGAAGGAAGTCAACTTGCATGTTTTGAAGTGAAAACCACAAATAAACCAGGTCTTTCATCGATAGAGCCAAATGGCATTTTGATGGGCTGCTTCTCAATCTTCTTGGATGTCTCAACTCATCAAACATTGACCGAACACCCTTGTAAGAAAACAATCAGGGTCTGCAGCGCTAAAGATCCAAATGTTCCTGTCATCTGGTTCTGTCAAATTTTCCAGGAAGATCTGATACAACATCTATCTTGCATGGCTACTAAGCTAACATCTATATAGTACATAATCTTTCCTTGACTGGGAAGATTTGTACATTTTGTACATCTTGCACAAGTACATCTGTCTCTAACCCAAGGAAGATCTTTGTACCCCAGTGAACGCCTCCATAGATTGGAGACTTGCACTGGAGACAGAGAGGTTCGGATCAAACCACACTGCCACACTGAGATGTGTACCAGGAAGAAGGCAGTGAGTTGAAAATAAACCTGCCAAGTCTCACACCCGAGCGTCTCGCGACATGATAGAATATATACATAGTCAAATGATGTAATAAATATATATATATATATATGTGATTATATATATGATATTATATATGTATATATATATATATGATTATATATATGATATTATATATATATATGATTATATACATATGATATTATATATATGATTATATATATATGATTATATATATATGATTATATATATATATATAACCATATATATTTATATACATAATCAAACTAATATAGTAATATAGTTATCATGTATATATATATATACATCATATCTAGACAGAGACAGTAAAACAAACAAAAAACATGTCATCCCCATATCACCAAGCAGCGTATCTTCACATGGATCCATGGGCAAGTCCAGGTCGGAGACCATCCAACTGACCAGCACCGGTGGATTGGCTGGTGATGAAAAAACCCTACGAAACTCATGAATATTCACCAGATTTAATGGTGGTTTAAAGGGATTTTAATGGGATTTAATGGGATTTAATATGATGAATATCCATTGAATATTCACCAGGTTTCTTATTTATCTTATTTTGCACATGTGTGTGTCTGAAAATAAGGTAGCATCTAAATCCCATGATTTATCATCATGTGTTCTCATCAAAATTGCAATTTGGCCTGATATGCATCATTAGCTGATAAAACCTCTCGAATAATTTAACTTTAACCTTTAACCTGGCTTTAAATCAGCGAACCTGGTCAAACATCAACTGAAGCCCCTGCCTTGACGCATCCTGCGCACCTACAGCCGACAAAGCCGCATCGAACAATGAAAGGGAGGCAATTATCCTAGCTGAGTCCAGCGAAGCACAGAGGTGGGATATTGATGATATCAACTTTTGTCAACTAATTAACTACCAATTTCTTCAGCATTGGTTGTAAGTTATAAATGCGCAGCAGTCAAATGGGCTGACCGTGGCTCAGTTGTGTCTCCGGTCATCAGTGCCCCTTGGTTTCCTGGGTTCCATGATATAGACAAATAGCTATACAAATAAATATAAGGTTGTATATAGGCATTATATATATAAATCATAATATACTACATATTGAGCTTGATATGCATATATACATATGCAAATGCATATGTATATACTATACTTCACATATTATACATATGGAATCATATGGATATGTATATATATATATATGTATATATATATATAGATACCGTGTGTATGCAATATATCATGACTGACCACTTGAGAACTGGTAGCTGCTGGGAGCCAGGCTTTGGCAATCAGGCTCATCCGCCACGTAGATCAAACACGCGAAGGTCAAGGAGATCAAACCTCTTTGCAGTGGCAGTGCAGCTTAGACCTACTGGGGGGGCATGACCTTCGTGATCCACGAGAGACAGGTGGACCACAGGATATTTCTTCAGCAAACATTGGGATGAAAGGTGGTGGTGATCGATGATGCTGATGCTGATGCTGATGATGATTATGATGCTGATGATGATCATGATCATGATCATGATCATAATGATGATGATGGGGTTGGGGTTGGTGCTTGCGGCGGCCTCACATAGAGGGCTGCTGTTCCACATAGATTGAGTTGCAAATCAACCAGTTTTTTCAAAATATAATCCAAAACATCAAGAAAACACATGGTTCAAAAGCACATGTACTGTCGTCCAACGTCAACCAGTACGATGAGAACTGAAATTTGTCAATGTTTGTCCCAGGGTCTGCGTTTATAAAAGGGGCTCCAAGACCCAAAACTGGTTCCTAAAGCTACCCTGGATCCCCGCGATGCTGAGACCGCAGACCCAGCAGCATCAAAGAAGTGGCGCCACTTCCATGTGCTGTTTCCTGCTGGATGTGCAAGCTGCTGCAAGCTTATATCCCGGGTTAAAGATATTCAAGGTTCAACAGGATGAAACACCAGATCGCAACATACCGACACCAACTGCGGAGTGCTGAAAGGAGAACATTTATATATGTGGATTGCGCTATGAACCATCATGAACCATTGGTTTACATGGTGATTTCAATCGTCCAAAATAGCCTGCGATTTGCATCCAAGCCTATATTTCATCAATTTGCTATCTATACACCCATGATGTCACACTTTCTACATGTAGAATGTACAATATATTTCATATGCAGGGTTGGGTCGCAAGTTGGTTTCAAAGTAGTCGGTTGAATTGGCTCATTTGTGACCTACTGTGGTTCCCCGACCCGGAATATTTGACGAATAGCCTGGGTGGTACCACGTTAGTCGCAGATGATCACCATTTTGGAGAAGCCCAAAACAATTGATCAGCCAGGGTTTATGAAATGTCGGGTTGATACTGTGTGTTTGCCATAATGCCACAATATGCCACATAGCACCCATTACTGGGAATGGTTACCAACTATTTATGGTGATGACTGGGGGATGGATTATTATTGTTTTAACCACATTACATGTTTAGGTTCATTACCACAATTTGATCCACATCATCGATGCTCAGTAAAGGATTTTCACTAGAAGTTCACTACCCTCTGGTGAACTAACATAGCAATGGAAAATGGCCATTTATAGTGGATTATCCCATTGAAAATGGTGATATTCCATAGCTACGTTAAATTACCAGAGGGTATCACCCAGGTGCCTCCACAAAGACCTTCAGTAGCAATTCCATCTGGCTCAAGGCATGCCATTCTTTCACCAGACGCCTCGGGACATGACAAAGGGGTCATCGGAGAATCGCTGGTGAACGTTTGGGTTTTGGGGGATATATATATAAGATTATATTAGGTTGGTGGTTTTAACCATCTTGAAAAATATTAAAGTCAATGGGAAGGATATATCCCATACATTATGGATATATGGCCATATGCGAACCATGGTGCTGGAATATATCCCATATATTATGTTATGGATATATGGCGATATGCGAACCATGGTGCTGGAATATGAATCCCAACATTTACCCTAAAAATCACTCAGTTTTGTAGGTAAATATACCAGCACCATGGAGCATATGGGTATAGCTAAGGGCCTTTATACCAACGTATAAAACTGGTGGGCCTCACCTTGTCTGCGATTTTCCTTCTTGGCAGATTCAAGTTGCGAGCATGTCAAGAATGCCACCCTTAGAGGGGACTGCAAATGGCTGGCAATGAGGCCAATATAGGCCAACAAACCTTGCACCCACAAAGATCAATGGGGGGCACAATCAGCGCAGAATGACGGTCACGATCATCTGCCAATGTTCTGTTGAAAGATATTCAGCATTGGGGATGGATCAAATCGACTATATCCGATTACACTATCTTGGGGGATGAACCTCATTCACCTTCTATTTTCATGTCAACTTCAGGCAGTCATATTTCCAACTACTGTTTTTTTGACCATAAAGGTCCATGTGAATCCTAAGGATTTTTTTGGTCTGACATTTCTCAGTTGACTTTGTCTGAAAATTTGGTATCCCATTCCAGCCTCTGGTTGATCATCATGAATGACCATACATTGGAAGGAAATTCCCCATTCTCAGGTACTACGGCCAGTCGCACCTCTGGTAATCTGACAGATATGGAAATTCCGCGTGAAAGTAGCTCATTTACCTGTCAAAAATTGTGATTCAGTGATTTTCCATAGCAAACTGTTAACTGTTAGACGAATCCCATCCCCCTTAGATACAAGTAGTGAATTTTCCACATACTTGGGACCATTTCGAGGGTGTTTTATATATTTTATATTAGGGGGATGGGATTCTCAAAGGTTTTCTCCCTACGCCATGCCGGCTTCCGAATGGGTCCCCCAGACGCCACGCGCGCCATGCGCGCCAAGCGTACCAGGCGAATGATGCGCGTCATGCGCAGCGCGCGCATGGAGTCAGCGGCCTCCAGGTGACGCGGGATGGATACACCAGCGGCCCTCTAGAACCACTGGAAAATGGTAAGTTTAACCAACAACAATGGGGATTTAAGGGGATTTATAGCTAATTTATGTTGGCTAAGTTGGTTTATGATTCCGATAACTATCTTTTATGGTACTTATAACTATAGTTAATTGTGTTTATAAACCAACTTATAAAAAAGGCGGCCCGCATTGTTGGCTAAGCCGGTTTCTGACTTCGGCCAGCACGGTGGACAACAATGGACATATTGAGACAGGTTGGATGGGCTGTCTGTTTACCACCAAACACGTAAGGACAGTTAGTTGACTTGCCATGTGTACATGAGTTTCAACTTATTTTAAGTACTTCTAAGTAACATAAACATGAATCTGTTTGATGTGTATACTTCATGTATACAACAACTTCAAACCTAAAAAAAGTAAAATCTATTCAACTTCAATACAACGTTGGGATTATACCAACAAAAATGTAGTTTTCAAGTGATTTCCGCCATCACGACTGTGGATGATACCACCAAAAATGGGGGTTGACACCTTTCCTTTTTATTTCACTTCCTGGACAAGATGAATGTCATTGACTGGACATATGTCATCATCCAACAATATATTGGAACATATTGGAACTACCAACCAGACCACTTCGAAATTGGGCTATATATACCCCAGCACTCTAGTCAAATTGGTGATACACATGGAACTATGATAACAGAGTTGTGAATTGTGATCCATGGGGATATCTTCACAACGAGTAGACCTACGATATGGGCAAATGGGGGCATGTATGGCGGACATTTCCATGTCTGTTGGATTCACTATAATAAGGGATCACCACTCTGCATTTTTTGATGAGTATCTGTACATGTATTAGATACATATATATATGTACACAACCACTATATACATGTATTATACATATATATATAACATATACAATATATATATATATGCATACACACTTTACACTTTATATACAGTAAACATTCAGACTTAATGAAGCGAAGCATGGTGGCACCGTGTACGTTTGTGGCTTGGACTCAAGGCTCGGAGTAAGCGTGTACGGTGGGCAGATTGGGGATTTCACGCTACTGTTTGGATCGAAATTGAAGATGCGTATCATTGCATTTCAAGGGGAACTTTGGCGATGTCGGCGATGTCTGTGTATATATATATATTTATGATATATATATATATATATATTATAGATATATTATATATATAGATATATTATATATATATAGATTCCATCTCTATAATCTTTGGAGTGACAATGTGTGACATTCCCTACCTTTCCTCAGTCTCTGTCTCTTCTTTCGATTCGGACTGCCGGGGGACTTTGGGACTTGTCGAAATGGTCCGGTCCGTCGCCTGATGGATATTGTGGGCTTCCAGATGCGACAGCATCATCATCCAGCTCACATAGTTGGGCACCTAAAAAAACTGCATCAAGAAATGGGGAGTTGATGGGGATATACTGGGACTTGACCCAAGTCATTGGTAGTTTAACTATAGCTATGCCAAAATCTCCACTTTAAAGACATTGGCTAAATAAATGGTAAATATGTAAATCAGCCACCCGATAAAACCATCGGATTTCCCTGATTGCAGCTGGGTATCTTCAAATCATGCAGCTCTGTGTGTATTTAAACTTAACTGGTGAAGTGGTATTGAGGTTGCAACCACTGCCAAAATGTCAATGATGTTGAAACCTCGGGTTCCAACTAGTTCCCCTTCGGAAACGGCTGCTGTTCGGAGCCACCTAGTTTCAGCTAGTTCCAACCTCAGGGGACGTTATCATGCTATTTTCGCTTAAGCTGGTCGTGCACACTGTTGCTTCCATTTCGCCCATTTCGCACATCTCATGGTGCATCACCGCTGGACATAGCACATCCTGGGGGAACTGGTTGGGAAGTGTGGTGACCGAAGGGGAACTTACCGATCACCCACCATGGCCAGCTCGGCCCTCGGGCAATTGGTGAAGAACTCCAAGTAGCTGCTGCTGACGTAGAAACGCAGCAGCAGCCTCGGGGTGTGTCACTTGGTGCCACGAGTCAAATGGTTCTATCTTTGTTTTTGACACCATGTGGGGGCTCTACGATTGGGAAATATTGGGAATATGGCTCCAGTTGGGAATTGATTTCCCAATATTCCCAATATTTCCCAATCATTTTCCCAATATGGTGCATGATGATAAAATAACTATTGGGAATGTTCGGTTGGTGTATTGATTTCTTCACTAAGCCATACACTCAGCGGAGAAAAATATCGCGATCACGGTGTCCTCAGTAGCGTGAGCGTCGCTCCAGTGGTTGGCCAATCATCATAAAATTTCGACCTATTTGTGTATGGGATATGCCCACTTACACTGGTTGGTGATTGACCTACCCCTCTGAAAATGATGGAGTTCGTCAGTTGGATGATGAAATTCCCAACTGAATGGAAATTCAATCCAAATTCCATGGTTCCAGTCACCAAAAAACAGCAGTACAGCTTTTAGGATATCAATCCTGTCGCTCTCATCAGATTCATCCCCTTGGCATCTCACAAGGAACTGGAAAAGAACGATGTGATTTCGCATCTCTGGCATCGTCTCGACGATGGTCACAGCCTCGGTTCTTTCTTTTCCGGATCGACGATGGTTTTTTCGGATAGCTGAAACACACTGGGAGAAAATCTGAGCACCATTTTATGGGGATAAACGGGGATAGAACATGGAGTTAGATACGGATGTCATTTTCACTACCAAAATATGACATCAGATTTTGCAAAAAAGGTGTTTGTATGGTTTTGCCCAATGTGGCTTTGCAAAAGAAGCGGCTATCAAACCTACCATCAAATATCGGGCTATCATGGGATCATTTTCATTATATATATATATATAAATATGTATGTATGTATATATATATATGTATATATATATATATAACCAAAACTAATTATATATAAGTATATATATATATATATACAACCAAAACTCTATAATTAGAATACTTGATATACGGGTGAGTATTCAACATGAGGGATCTAACCATCAGAATTCATCAAACATGGGATGGTAATCAGCAACCATAGGGATGCTTGACATGGCTTGACTCAGAAATTGGGGACGCCATGGGGGACGCACACCAGCAGCAAAAGACTGTTTGATGAACAAGACATGATCAACCATGATACCCTCTGGTAATTTAACATAACTATGGAAAATCACCATTTTTAATGGGAAAACACACTATAAATGGCCATTTTCAATAGCTATGTTAGTTTACCAGAGGGTATGTTTGTCGCAAGTTTCAAAAACAAACATATATAAATCTTACGGAGATTATATGATGTCAAAGGAACGAACAGAACGAGGACATCAGCACAGAAGACTATACAGATAATTAATTTCGCTGGGACTATGTTCTGAGCCACATCAAACCGGCATTTTGGCATACTTTGGCATGATTTGTCATCATATTAGATCAAGTTGGTGAATATTGCTTAAGTATATTACTTTCCATGGTCAACATCATCACTATTATAAACACTATTATAAACACTATTATAAACACTATTATAAACACTATTATAAACACTATTATAAACACTATTATAAGCACTATTATAAACACTATTATAAACACTATTATAAGCATCATTAAACACCATTAAACACCACTATAAACCTTTATAAAACCATTATAAACACCATCAAAATCAAACATACCGATATTAACTTGATGTTGATTGGTGTCACCACAGGAGATTCAGCCAGATGGCGGTTCCGAAGAGGATGGCTGCCAGAATCACGTGGAAAACACCTGCGATGATCGGACGTGAAAAATGAGGAGCAAACCCAATCGCACAGCTGATGTAATACTGCTACTTATATATATATATATATATATATATATATGTATATATATATATGTAGCAATATAATAAAATATAAAATATAATAATATAATATAATATAATATAATACAATATAATATAATCAATATCATATAATATAATATAATATAATATAATATAATATAATACAATACAATACAATACAATATAATATAATATAATATAATATATATTATAATATATTATATGTCAATATATAATATATTATATGCAATATGATATTAATCTGATCAATGAGATTAACTTGACGGTCTCTCCAATCTTGAGATATTTTCATTTGATCATTCCTGGAGAGAGATACATTTCTCCAGCCATCCTGCAGGAGGTAAGGTGAAGCTAGCTCCTTCCGGGCCAGCTTTTTTGGGGATGAACCCATCAGCCAGTCAATGGTCTGGTGCTGGGAAAATCACTTCTGTCACCCCAAAAAAAACTACAATCGCAATCGTCACTCGATTTGCTACACCGTTGTCGTAGACGGTTCCATCTTCACATCTGTTGCAGTAGCATGCAGTAGCTAGCATTACCCGGTCAGTCAGCTGCCTGAATTCTCGCCATCGAGCATCTTTCGATACTGTTCTCGTCTTCCCTCCTGCGGCAGCAGTTGGATCATAGATTACTGTACTCGAAGGCAAAAATCTAGAGGAATCTAGGAAAGTAGGATTGCTGCTCCCAAATATAGAGTTTTCTTGTAGCTTTCCCTTAAACATTCTCCAACCAATTCTGGGAACATGAGATTTCAAGGACAACACAATTGGAAGGCAATTCTTCATCAAAATGGAGATCCAACCATGTCGGACTGTGTCAATCCCAGCAGATGGTTGTGTCAATGGGGGATACGTTTTGATACACCCAAAACAAAACATGCGTGCTATGATGACAAACCATTGGCTTTTTGGGGTCTCCTGTGTTCAGACAAACCCATATTTCATCGTGATCAAACAATGTGCGTACTAGTTTTAGAACAACAAAGACAATCAGCTTAGTGAACAGGTGAGAACCATCAATGTGCTTGCTTTGTATCTTGGTGTGGGTCGGAAATAAAGTCTTCAAAAGCCACAAATTTGGTCATGTGAAGTTGCAAACCATCCAATTCTTGGGGTATCCAATTGGGAACCATACAAACATGTGCATGCATATACAGTCACATAGACACGTAAAGAGACGACATAAATTGAAACATTCAGAATTACGGATACGAAACGATGACGTTAATAGATTTGACCACAATTTCATCCTTGAAAGTAGATGTTTTCGCCTGTTTGTTCTCAGGAGTAAAGAATTTTCACATACTTGGATATGCTCCCAGCCTAAGAAGTCCTTGCAAGTCCCCAACCGGGGTTCTCACCTTTAAGGGTTGGATATGATTGGGTTAGAAAATTGGCAAATTTCAGGTGCTTCACCTTAATCATTGGCTATATGAAGCATATATCATTTTTTTGTGGTGTGATGTAACCCTGCATTTCATTTGGTGCTGGTGACTTTCTTGAATTGAATACCCATCAACACAATGTGCTTCACCCTATGATGAGAACCTCATCTCTTAAGGCCTAATATATTCAAACGGTTTTAAAAGAGTCCGCGTTTCCTAGGTCTGAATCTCCCACCAGGAAAACATGCCAACTCTTGATTGATGGCTATCTCATATGTTGTAAAGGATAGTGCCCCCGCTATAAGTTGGTAACACCCCAGTAACTACTTCGATATATTTCCCCATATTTCCCAAAAATATAGTAACCCTAGATAGTTGATAGTTATAGAATGTTATAAACCAACTTAGCAAACGAAGTGGGTCACTTGTTATGTATCTTCAATATCATACATAAATCCTCCGTCATGGTCATCATAGTCACATAAATCCCCATAAAACTGCTATAAAGTGGTTAAACATCCATAAATCGTGATGTATTTAATCAAACAATAACCGAGTCATACTTCTCGTTCATAAACCTCAAATCATACGTTTTTTTCCAGAAAATAACCCTCAATTCCCTAATAAGAACATAATCTGAACATCCTCATCACACAAATATCATGTCGTCGGTGATACGTCTTACTGATCTTATTCGATTCCGAAGAAAAAAACACTCCCCCTTTTTGTTGGTTAAGTCATCATTCTTTGTGTGGAAAAAAACCCAGTTCCTCCTTCGGCTTTGTCCACGGAAAAAACCCGGATACCCCGGAAAAAAACATAATTGATTGCCGTTGTAGCGGGGAAAATGATGATGAGCCATTGGAATTTTAGATACCTTATTTCCAGACAAACCAAGTAACAGCAACTAAAACCGTTAAATCACCATTCAATCACCATTAAAGTCCATTAAAAGCCACTAAAACCACTAAGAACCATGAAAATCCACTTTCCCATTAAATCACCAATAAAATCCCATGAAATCACCATGAAACCACCGTTCAAACCCCCCCAACTCTTTGCCCCAGCCTTCGAGATTGTGACGGCGCTGACCTCTCCGGCGGAGCCCATGGACATCCGCCGTTCACCTGGCGCGATGCGAGCCGGGTAAGGAGCCGCCTATAGTCACTTTCTCTATGACTGATCTATGGTTTTATGATGTTTTTTGATGATTAGATAATAGATGATAATAGATGATAATAGATGATAATAGATGATAATAGATGATGATAATAGATGATATTAGATGACAATAGATGATAATAGATGATAATAGATGAT
>Ga0126342_10018667_pt1 | contig 11865 bp, 12 predicted proteins | sample Cyp1metagenome_FD_92528 | JGI IMG/M metagenome (GOLD analysis project Ga0126342, IMG submission 92528) | Coral microbial communities from Lord Howe Island, Old Settlement Bay, Australia - Cyphastrea 1 metagenome | ecosystem: Host-associated > Invertebrates > Cnidaria > Coral ... | reverse complement strand
TGCTACGCTGCTGTACGTTCTCATGCACTTGCACACATACGTCATGCTACGCTGCTGTACGTTCTCATGCACTTGCACACATACGTCATGCTACGCTGCTGTACGTTCTCATGCACTTGCACAAATCTGAGTTAAGTACAAAGGAGCCAGTACAAAGGCTGGAACCCAGTTAGCTGACCGCAACTGGGACCAGCTTGATAGTTGGCTACCTCGTAGCATCACAACCTTGCAGAAAGGAAAATTGAACCCAGCACTGTACGAATACGCGCACAGCTGGTTTTGGAGATATACCCACCTGTCGCAAGACATGGATGTCGCCAAAGCTTTGCATAAGCTTGGACGTCTCGCTGCCCCCGCTTAAAAAAGGGGCTTGCCAAAGTGCCATCTCCAGAATGATCAACATGCAGATGATGATGATGATGATGATGATGAAATTGCTCCTGATGCTAAAGTTTCGCTTTTCAGCGTTTTGTGGTCCCCCCTGTAAAATGTTTGAAAAGTGACAACAGCGGGGGCCCCCTCAGATGCCCGGCACCTGTATGTTTTAGGTGAGGTGTTTAGGATATAATTCCACTTCTTTTGCGGAAAAGTGTCTGCTCTTTTCTGTAGTCGAAATAGGTAGAGTTACGTCTACTGCGGTATATATATATATATATCTGCCAGAAAGGGTGGCCGCTGAGAGGGCAGGGCTAGCTATTCATGTGTACATATGAATTCAAATAATTATACACATTTTTTTTACTTCAATACACGCACTGCACACATCCACATTGCACACAGATGTTTAAATGCAAACATAATCAAATTTGTATATATATATACATATATGTATGTCTGTACAGAACTGTATAGATACACATACATCTACATCTACATACACCTCATGTGGCATTACATTGCATTACTTTACATTGCATTACTTTAAATTACACTACATTGAAATATACTGCACTACATACACGCATACACACATATGTATATATATATATACAGTATATATAAGGCCCAGTGTCTGGTGGTCCCCCCCTCCCCCCGAGATGGTGATAGTCCCTATATGTATATGTAAGTTATATATATATATATATATATATATTTAACTATTTATATATACATAGAAATAGTATGTGTATATAAATATATATATATATATCTCTCTCTCTATCTATGTGTGTAATTGTGTGTATACGTATGCAGTATGTGTATGTGCAAATGTAGACAGTATGTAAATGTATGTGTATATGCATATGTCTATGTATCCCTCCCCGCCTTGTGGATGTGGTGTGGGGTGGGGGGTGAGGTAGCTATCCCCGTTTTGAGGGAGCCCTGGAATCTACGAAACCCTTGTAGTCTACCAGCGCAAGCTGCACTCTTTTCTACGCGGAAATGCAGTAGTCTTGAGCCAGCGAAGTGGCGCAGTGGAAATAGTGAATTATGTGAACATGTCATGTACAACATGCAAACTGTTATGTATGCATTGTGTAGACACGTCCCCTTAAAAGTGATTTACAAACAGACCCAAATTTTCTTCGTGCCGGAACATGCAGCTATTTTTACACAAGAAGCGCTCAGCTTGTGTTCTGCTGTGAAACGTGTCCGAAGACCAAAATCAAAGCTACAGGCAGGAAGCTGTTGTCTGGCCGAAAATTCGGCACATTGACAATTGAAGGACCTACGTGTGAAAGGTATATCCGTACAGGAACAATTCGCTGTTTCTTCTCTGATTACGAGACTGGTGAAAATAAATTGATTGTTCAATCTATCCATTGGCCATCATGCTTTCGGATCCATCTATCTTGTGGAACTTGATAGCCAGGAACATACTCAACATTGTAAGTTCTTCGATTGTTGCGATAATAAGGTTGTTGATAAGATTGACCGGAATACCGGGACGAAGTTGAGCTGGATGGAGGCTCTTGGTAGCCTTGGTTTAGTTTAGCCACTGCGATCCCGACATGCGGCTCGGAGGCGGCGGTGGCTCAGGAACTCCAGTAGGAAGACTCCTGTCAGTCCAGCTTGACCGAGATTGGGTACGTGTTCGTGTGTTGCGTTCAACCGGGGTCTGAGATCGCTCATGACCTCGAGCAGTACTCTGGCGCTGCTCACGCTCTCGCCAAGGCGGCGTTTTGCTAGATGTTCCCACGGTACGTGAAGCAACAGGTGGATCAGTACTTGGTGACCTTGCAGACCGCGGAGGCGGTACAGGTGGTGCTTTGACCGGAGGTGTGGCTGTTGATGGTGTCGGTGCTTCTTTCAGGAAGGGAGGTGCAGCCTTAAAACGTGGTTGTTGTGACGGTGGCGTTTTTGGTGGTGTTACTGGTGGTCGAACAGGCGCCGGTGGCGGCGGTGGACGACGATCGCTGCTAGGAATGCGACTGGTGGAACGGGATCTCTGTTCACCAACATTTCGGTAGGAATCTCTCCGCAAAGGCGGAACACTGTCCTTGCGTTCTCTGCGTTCAGTTTGCCAATCGTCACGTTTTTCTTTATAACCTTCATTGAGTCCTCCCCAGCGTGCACGTCTCCGGTCCTCAGATTCTTTTGATCGGATTCTCATGTTTTTAAGAGCTTTCAACTGTGCAAAGGCCAACAAGGGAGAATGATAGGCACAATCTTTTTCGGCAAGACCCAAATCATATGTCAAAAGGTGCTTCAATTGTTCTACGTCGTTCAACATGACTTCATCGGAAAAGGCTGAACCTACGGGTCCATCCGCAGATGCGGAATCTTTGTTGAATCCAAATTCCTTGCCTCGAGCTTCAGAAACTGCAACTTGTTTACCGTAACGTAAGGAAATTAAAATCATAGAATCGCAGTCGGCCTTTTTGCCTTCCATGCTTCGAAGATACTCACTTGCCATCGTGGATGAAACTACGTTATACGTAGTGCGGTTGATGGGACTGCGCTGTAAATTGACCTGTTGAAGAAATCTTTCAAGAATATCAACCATGATGGATGTCCGAAAATCGGAATGCTCATCTTGTTTGAAACTGCGTTGGGCAAATAGGTTTCCATCTCCTGAAATAAAATCACATTGGTGTTCAATACAACATGCAACAAAACTCAGCCATTTTTGGCATGCTTCGGCATATGCACCTGACCAGGCGTAAGGTGAAATGTGGAATACCGCAACGCGGACTTCTGCCAAAAGAAGGCGTTTCACGTCATGCGTGTCTGCGCCCGAAGTAACAGGGAGAATTTCTGCTGTCTGAGCATCAATCGCCCCATCAACTTCACAAATGGCATATTCTTGAGAGTTAAGTGTGCTGGCCAGCGGATCAGGATGTGGCTGTACTGACAGATCCTCATTCAGAGTGATATCAGGCATTGCCATTCAAAACTCCAGTATTCGGATTCACGAATTCTCCTGAGGTGTTCTTGCCATGGCAAAGGCGAAAAATTGCTCCATGGAGTAACCAAAACTTATGTTTCTTGTTCTCGGTTTCACATCGGAAATGACCAAGCAATTCAATGAAAGTTCCGACGGAATGATCTCCTCTGATAAAAATTGCGACCGACTGAGAACTGATTTCTGGGTGCACAGTGCACAACCATTCCAATCATGCCATGATCTCTGGCTACCTGCTGATGCTAGGCAATGCCGCCATGTTCATCGTGTGCTTCGCAGAGGCATGTGAGAATGTCGGAAAACTAAATATGGAAGATACTCAGTGTCCTTTTTTTACCCAGGAAGGGAATTTTGAAATTCCTCCGATATACGGAACTCGGTTGATGTGACCTAAATTAAGAGTTAGAATACCGAGCTGATAGGAATCCTTCTGAGTGTCGTTGATGTTGTCCTCGGTACGCATCGCCACTCCTTGAACGGCACGCTTACCCAAAAGGCAGCTACGGAAAAGCTCAAGCAGTCTTTCAATCTCCTTCTCTGTCAAGTCCGGGCCGTCAGGATACTTGAAAAAGACTTCAGGCCTCCAGATTGGCAAGGCTGCTTCATCTTGCGCATCAAGAAAATGTTCCTGCAGAGTGGGCACTCGGTTGCCACCTTCAAGCTTGTAGATAAATCCAGCAAAATCATAGTCTTCGATTCCATGCTTCACAAAGCTCTGCAGGTAGGAGTTTCCAAGTTTCTGGCCATTTTTCAAATGATAAATAAGGTCCTCATAGTTTTCTTTGCGCGTTTGAGCTTGTTCACTTCTTGTTTTTCTGAAATATGCGGATTCAGTAAGAACAGAATCAATAATGGCTCCAACATCAAGGTGAGAATCCTGCGAACCAATACTATATCAGGCATAAATTCTGAGGAAATTTCCGAAGAGTAGTTGATGATGTGGTGGTCACATGCCAAGCCGCCGATGCGGCAATTAAGGGAATATGCAAAGGCACATGGCGGGTGGCACCAAAACATTGCGTCTTCGGCATTACACGTATCGAAGTTTTTACAGCATTGAGGTCCAGGAGGACGTTGATACCATTCAATTGCCTCAGTTTCCTGTTTAAAATTAGTGTAAAATTTCTTGGCAGCATCTGCATCCTTGAAAAGTTCTTTTGCTTGAGTGGACGTTTCTCTTTTGGCCGCTGAGCCTTTAGCTGGCTTGCGTCTTTCATCTCTCGCCGAGGATTCGTCAGTTTGAGATTCGGATGCTGCTGCAGAGCTGACCGTTCTTGCGGTACCCTTCTGCTGTTTTGGCATGGCCTTAGCCGGAATCGGTTTCGAAGGCTGTTCACTTTCCGAAGTGGATGAGACGTCATGCGTCTTTTCCTTCTTCAGGCGATTTTCAAACCCTTTTCGAACCTCTTCACGAAGTCGATCGACGCGCTCGTCATCCGACGTTTTCGGAGGTCCACGTGGTCTGTCATTTGGAGTGGAATTAAGTATCGCGGACTGGCCTCGCCGATTCGGCTTTTGCCTGCTTGAAACTGTTGAGAAAATGGGCTGCAATAACTGGATCGGAAATTTGGTCGGTAACATAATGCGTATAGTCAGTGCGTTGCCAGGTAACATTGTCTTGTTCATTTTCATTTTTCTTTTCCCAATAAATTTGGTGGTGAGCGATATGCATAGACATGTCAATATCGGAATTGTAATCATTCATTCTGGAAAGTTCTCCGTCAGGCGGAATATCAATCCGGGCACGGTCAATCAAAGACCAAACTCCACAAAACCGATTAAACGGTACCGTGTGAGGAGTTAAAACATATCGACTCTTCGTGATAACGGGATTCAAGTCAGCTACAGCTCCTGGTCTGGCAATCAAAATACAGTCGGACTCAGGACGCAATGCGTCAGTCATTGAGCTCAACAGGCAATCAAGAGCGAAGTGCACATGATTCCGTCCTCCTCTGGTTCCTCCGGGAATTAGTCCGAGGCGTCGAATAGAAGGAAGATTTTTCTCGTTTTTGCCGTTCACAAGGTACCTCAGTCGATAGACATCGGGACGGAATGGAGTATGTGCAATGCTGATGCTATTGGAATGTCCGTTTTCAAATCTAATAAAAATGCTTGCAATGTCTTGTGCTTCAAGATCATCGGCTTGTTGTTGTCGAGCGTCATCATCGCCAAAATCGGCAGGTTTAAACCAGGTATCCGGTTCCGGAGTCTTCCCTGGTGCAAAGTTATCAGTTGTCAGAAAACCGACCATTGCTCGATATTTGTTAGCATCACAAACAACATATGCCAATGGCATGAGAAAACGAACGGTGTTATTTCTGCCACGAAGATTAGCCGGGATTTCGGCAACACTGATCTGAATGAGTGATTGGAGACCTTCCCTATACATGGCTCTGATCTTCCGAGCGGTCTCACTGTGGCTCAACATCTCGTTTAAAGATAAGGAGCCGTCTTCGTGCAGTAAATTAGTATGGCGAAAAATATATGATAAATGCCTGGAACCCTTTTCCCGCCAAAAATCCGCTAAGGCGGCATCATGGTCAAATTCATTTCTGACTCCAGATTGTTTTCGAAGAACTTGTAAAATACATTGGACAAAACATAAATTATTCACTCTGATTGAATCAAGAGTTGCATTAAAGGCATCATCAATATTGCGTGTGCGGTTTTCCTTTTTAGACTCATCATCCGCTCGACGTCTGTCCGAGAAGCCGGAACGTCCGCCTCGAGGAGTGTGCTGCGGTCTCTGTCCACGCTGTGTGCGGAAACCACGAGGAGTGCTGTCCGCGGTTGCGGAACGATCTGTTCTGGCTGGTTGGGAAAACTTCGGTGGCATGCACTCGGCAAGTGCCGGCAATATCAGGATTTAACTGCCGCGGGCGAGAAGAGCTGGCAGTGCAAGGGTTCACCGTCGACGGTCGGTGTCAAGTGATCTTGATCTAGATGATTAACGAACCCTGAGAGCCGAGAGATTGCAGACACAAATTTTCTTGAGACGAAAATTTACTCCTCGAAGTACATCATGGCAAACACATAATCTGAAATGTCTTCACAGAAAAATGTCAACACGTTGTGTGGTTCATGTAACGTTTCAATAACCCATGTTGTCAAAAACGCCTTGTGCTTCAGTAACGACCGGAATGGCGGGTGTACGTCTACATTCTCAAGTTTGCCAGTTGTAATCGACGACACTAGGTGGTCTGGTTTTGCGGTCGACTTGGTAAGTGGGTCTGCCAGACAATATTCACTTGCAATGTGACTTGTCGTCTAGGTGACCGGTGTTACTTTCGTGTCTCAACATCTGTATTAAATGATGGTTCTCTTTTTGTTCAGGTAAATGTGTGGTCTGAGCTGTTGTGACTAAATTATTCGCGTCCGTCTTAATGTGAATCGGAACGGTTTCGCCGCTAATGTCGGCCCATAATGCTCGCAAAAACAAACATGTACCAAAGCATGTCATTAGTGCATTTAATTCGGCAACAGTAGTGGACTGTGTTGTGGTGGTTATCTTGTGACTTTCATAGTCAATGATCGATCCACGTGTTGCTGATTCTGAACCGTTAAGACGGTATGCTTGTTTGTCGTAACCGGAATTGCGGTATGTTCCCTTGGAAGGCAGTTTGCGGTCTTCGGCTAAGAAAATGACATGAGCACGCTGACTAGACTTGTCTCTGTTGTTGCGATATGAAGCATCGGGCATGCCAAGGATAGAACCCTTAAGAGGCCAAAATCTGCCATCAACATACTGACTCTTGAGGGTGCGAACAACCTTGTTGATTTCCCTGACATCTCCGATATTCGGATTAGCAGCGGCTGAGGCACAACGCGCAAACTTGTAACAAATGTGAACCTGTGTTCTACTCTGCAACCAATTGAGCTGTCCAAGAACTGATCGATATGCCGTATGAAGTTGCCGGTTAGATTGGACGTTACCTTTCAAAGACTTATCGATCTTGACTTCTTCCACTGCATCGACAGGAAGTTTTTGGTCGACAGAAATGTAGGGTCCGTACTTGTTGTGTGTCTTCCACTTGATGCGTTGTCCTACAAACATGATGTCATTCTTGTCCTCAGAACCAACCCCAAAATTCTTACGCTGACTGGACAAAACCTTGGACTCAAACACCTTGTCGCCTGCCATGAACGGGTCATCGACATGAAGACAAATAAAACCATGAGGTCGGCGTCCTTAGGCATTGTTTCGGGCTACCGGATCCATAAGATGGTCAATTGCTTCAGAGATGCTTACTGGTTCAGTGTTGACACTGCGAGGTGGTTTTGGAAGTATTGTCATACAAAACATAAGTACATCGGTCTGCGCGTGTGGGAACAAGTCCACAGTCAAGTAAGGCTTTATCAATGATCTGCCACCAACGTCGTGGCGCATCATTAAGGCTGTAACCAGGTTTCTTAAGCCTAGCACCGATATACGGTGGGTAGCCGTATTCGGGTGGTATCTGGCAAATAATGTCACGAGTTTCATCATAGGCTTCACCTTGGAGGAAAGCGGTCTTAAGGTCCATGTGATACAAATCCCAGCTATAGTTAGCGGCTAACTGGGTAGCACATCGGAAACCTGCACGGGATGCTGCAGGGCTGTCCGTCTGCTGTGTGTTCTTCTGTTAGTCTTGAAAACCCTTAAGGACCCATCTAGCCTTACATTTCTGGAAGTTACCGTCCTTGTCTTTCTTCACGGTAAGAACCCATCTTCCGGCCACAAAATTCCTGACTTTTGTCTTTCTCATGTCAACAAGATCAAAAACTTCATTATCAATCCAGGATTGGCACTCAGCCTTTTTGGCATCTAAAAACTGTTTGGCAAGTTGCTTCTTTTCTTGCTGAGTGGCTTCTTTCCTCTTCTTGCCAACAAGATAAGAAAATTGGTCAGTCATGGAATACAGCGTCATAAACGCTTTATCTTCATCATTAATGCTGTGATATTCTTCAATGATATCAGATCTAGGCTTACGGCATCTGGCGCGTTGTCTCTCCGAAACAACGGAATAAGACATACCAATGGAGTTGGAAGCTTCGACACTACTCAAAGCTACTGGTGAACCATCAATCAATCTAGGCACAGAGAATGATGTGATGCAGTATTACTGCACAACTTCTGTTCTTGTGACAGAAAACACCATTTGGAATCATCAATAACAAGATCGTTGTAGTCAAGAGTCTCATCGGTATCTGTAGAACCACAGGGATTCGTTTCATCTGTGTCTTCTTCTGGTTCTTCTTCTTCTTCTTCTTGCGGTTCTTGCTGATCTTGGGTGTCCGGTTGCGTATCATTCTCAGGCATTGGCCTGGCGAAGGAGTGAAAGGTTCATCTCCGTCTAGCGGAAGTATCGATGGACCATTGTGTGCGGATGGACCTGCATCTGGATCAGGCTCGCCATCATCAAAGTCATTAGGCACAGCATCATGCTTGGGTTTCTCCGGTTTTGAAGTGCTTGGTGCGACTACAGCGGGTTGTGTGGTCGCGTTTGATGTGGTCGCGTTTGGTGTGACTGATGGCTGTGAAGTGCTTGGTGCGACTACAGCGGGTTGTGTGGTCGCGTTTGGTGTGGTCGTGTTTGGTGTGACTGATGGCTGTGTATCACCCCCCACATGGTTACTAGGCTGAAATTGGGTTGAAGACGCAGGAGGCATTTGTCTATATGGTCGAGCCTTGGTTGCAGGTGGTATCGGCGGATCACCAGGTGGTCGTTTGGTACTGTGTGTCATCGGTGTGTCTTCAATGTTTGGTGGTACAATCGTATTGGGCACAATAACGGTATCTGGAGCAACAGGAATGGCATTGGCTCCGGGAAATGGTGGTTGTGGATGATCCGGTGGTGATGATGGATGTTGTGGTAAATCAGGTGGTTCATCTGGTGGTAAATGCATTTCATCATCTGGTATGTCATCACTTGGTCGTGGTGGTGAATGAAATGGTGTGTGAAAAGGATCATCATCAGGAGGAAAGCCGGGATTCGGCGTGTTAGGATCATCTGGCATAGGAACATCTGGAAGGTGTGGTAATGACGGTGGAGTGTTAAAAGGTTTAGGCGGATTGTCATCATCTTGGTTGTTGTTCTGCTGAGGTGGAAGACCCGGTGGAGGGTCGACGTTGGTGTTCTGTTCAGGCGTGTTGTCGGTATTGTCTGTAGGAATACTTCCATTGTTGTTCCAAAACAATATTGCTGACCAGTGGCTAGCAATCAGTTGCGACAGATCTCTAGGATGTACTCGCAGAAAAACATGAGACGTATCCTTCTTCTTCCAAAGTAAGAGTACGCCGTGTGTGTGGCGATATTCAACGTAAGGACTGAAAACTACCACGAAAAATGACTGCGTTGTCAAACATGGACGTACTTAGATACATCTGTCTGACGTGTGAAACATCTTGTTGTGCTTCGATCTGGACAGGGTGATAAACATTACCAGCAGGTAGAGCATTGATGCGGTTGAGTAAGCGCTTCGTGTAGTAATCGTGTACTGGAAGACCCTGTTCGTACAAGTCAGTTGCCAACGCAGGATGCTCTGATGCCGTAAGTGCGGCACGCTGATTTTGAACTCCTCGCAATTCATCGAGATTCAGATCTTCCAGCAAGTCTACGACAAGTGACAACTGCGATGGATAGAGAGCCCGTGGATTTCCAAGCGGAAGGATGCATCTGATCAAGGTGCTACAGAATCGATATGGATAAACTTGTGCCAACTTTGTTCTTGATCCATAACCAGGAGCACTACCTTCCAATGGTTGATGATAATGAGTTGGATCCTTCTTGGATTTGTTCCTACATCTCTTGAATATTGGATTCAAGGTGCCATCAGGAAAATCGTGAAGTAAAGAGGTCGGCTTGTAGTAGTAATATCCATTTGGGTCTCTCATACCAAAAGCACACATATCTAACGTTCCGTAGGTTACGGCATGCTTCATGAGAAGGCGTTGAAAGCATTTGGTGAACCAAATTTTGGAAGTCGCAGGATTTTCAAAAAATATCTACCATGTTCAATCTGGTAAAGAGCGACTCTGGCACAAAATTCTACCATGGGAAGATACTTTTTCCTCTTTTGATAAGTATCTGATGGATCATTAATGTTCTGCATTTGACTCCATGGTCCACAAACAGGTGCCATGTGGATGATCTTTGGCTGTTGTCGCTCAATGACTTCCATTGCCTTCCGCCGTCCTTCGAAACCCTCGAGGGTGCAATTTTGGCCTTGGAACAGGTGTCACATGATTTGGTGATCTGGTCAAACTTGTCATAAATTTCCTTTGGCAACTTCAGAGCTGATGTTCTTCTCTTGAATTGTTCGGTTGTCATGTGATAATGCTTCAGATGCAATTTGAGAAGTTCAGTTGGTGATTGAAGCTTATCATGAATTCTCTGAAGTGCATGTGACAATGTTCCCTTAGGTGACGGTTCCTTCTTTTCCTCAAGTTTTACCTCAGCCTTTGGTTCCGGTTTGATTTCTGTGTCTTCTTCAATCTGAGGTTCCGGACGTCTAGGGACTCCGTCCTTTGAACCGGAACTTGGTCCAGAGGCCACCATAGGCTCATCATCAGGATCAAAAGGCTGACTCGGCGCTTCTAACTTGCTATCAGGCTGAATGAGCTTCTAACTTGCTATCTAACTTGCTATCTTGGAATCAGACTTGGCCGGTTTCGGCACTTGTGCTGATTTATGTTCTGATCCCTTGAACTTCTTGCAACCTTCTTTGTTTGTGTGTGGACGATGTTTACCGTTACATGCTGGGCATGTGATGTCTTCGGACTGTGAAAGCTGTGCATCGGTTTCCAACTGGAAGTTGCAAGAGCCATAATGTCAAGGACTGGATGGTTGGATGTACTGACCGCCAATGCGGTGCGTTGCATTCCGAAAAGTGGACAAGTCAAAAACTCACCTACACGAGTATGTTCAATATTCATGCGAAGGTTCCGCATTTGCTCAACTGAAAAGAGGATGGGAACCTTACCTTTGTCCAGAATGTCAACGCATGTTGTGATCCAACCAGTCTGTGCACGATCATTGCGAAATTGAATCACTAATCTTTCCTTAACTGTAGATTGTTCTCCATTTGCAAATGAAAATTTACTTGAACAAGGTTGCTTGGAAAACCAAATGTGATCACGCTTCGGATGCTGTTGGCAGGCCTGTACAAGGCGATCCATGGCAAAGCGGGATCCCATGGCTCTGGTGCAACCTGAATCAAGAATAACATAAGTCGGATGAGAACCACGATCGACATATTCACAAAGCAATGCTTGTTGGGCACCATGATCATAATTGAGAAATACACACTCTTCCGTTGAGACGAAATTGAGCGGGCATGTGTGCGGTCGGAACGAATGCAGGTCACCGGATTCGGTAGAAACACTGTTCTCAACTTGGCGGATGCTCTTAAACAGGGACCTGTTCAAATCTGCAAAGCACTGGTACATCAAAGACACGAACAGAAGCACGAATGCGAAGGCTTCTACAAGTTCGTGTCCGAGAAATCGGAACAAGCAAATGGCCGAAAAACAGAACCGG
>Ga0126342_10018666_pt1 | contig 11866 bp, 8 predicted proteins | sample Cyp1metagenome_FD_92528 | JGI IMG/M metagenome (GOLD analysis project Ga0126342, IMG submission 92528) | Coral microbial communities from Lord Howe Island, Old Settlement Bay, Australia - Cyphastrea 1 metagenome | ecosystem: Host-associated > Invertebrates > Cnidaria > Coral ... | reverse complement strand
TTGAAGAAAACCATGGAACAATTGAAGAAAACTATGGAAACATTGAAGAAAACCATGGAAAAATTGAAGAAAACCATGGAAAAATTGAAGAGGCACGAACCCCAAAAAAAATTCCAAAACTGTTAAAAAAAAAATACCAAAAACAATTCTGCACCCAATTTCAATTATCCTATAAAAAACATTTTTTTAATTCATGTTGATTATCCCATTATCCACCATTTCTGGCATCATTAATCAAATCACCCATTGGTTTCCACCATTTCTGGCATCGTTTCTGGCGTCTTTTCTGATGGGCTGAAGTCACCATTCTCCAACCAGGTCCTGGTGGCTGCGGCTGCTGATGCCACGCAGTGGCCTGCGGCCTTGGCGTTGTTGGACGCCATGGGACGGCGTTGCGAGGCGTGCGAGGACGCCATGGGACGTGCCAATTAGCATTTTTTCCATAGGGACAATGGATGATTTATAGGGGGTTAATGCGGGTTAATATGGGTTAATGTGGGTTAATAATGGTTAATCTGATTTTAATGTGTGGAAATGATGATTTACAGAGGTTAATGTTTTTTTTAATGTTTGTTAATAGTGCTCAATGTTGGTTAATATGTGTTAATATGTCTGGATAAATTTAGGTTTCCCAATGGGAACATGATGAACCAGTGGATGGAATGGATTTAGATTGCAACATTTTCAGACAAACTCATGAGTGCCATGGTGAATAGTTGGATAAAATACATTTAGAACTGTCTGATTGGTGGTTTGGAACATTTTTTATTTTTCCATATATATTGAGAATAATCATCCCAACTGACTTTCATCTTTTTTCAGAGGGGTTGAAACCACCAACCAGGATATTAATGGTGGTATTTGAGGGACTAGCACAACCAACTTTGTCAAAAGTTGGATGATTAATACTGATTGCGGATTGATCATGAAAACTTGGGGGTTGGTCATACCACCATGTTCATAGTTAACCATATCATATATATATATACACATACAATGACGGTTTAACCAGCAGAAAATGGTAGAACATGGATTATATGCAACAACATGATGTGCCGTGGTCAAAAGTTGGATAAACAACCATTATTGGACATTAATGGGATATTCATTATTGATATTTTATATGGGAATTTTGATCTGAGGATATATTGGCGGTAAAACATATTGAACCACCAAACCTTAGGAAATCACCAACCAATATGATTTTAATGCCAACCACAACGGGATGAATCAGAGGGATTTAGCGAAAAGAAAATCCACAGGGAGACAATGGGAATGTAGTTGTACTATTTACCCTCTGGTAATTTAACATAGCTATTGAAAATGGCCATTTATAGTGAGTTTTCCCATTGAAAGTGGTGATTTGCCATAGCTATGTTAGTTTACCAGCGGGTAGTATTAATGCGATTCGTCTATCCTATTTGATATGATAATTGGGCTTGTTTGACGATGGGGTGAGCCCCCAATGTTAACATTGCGGCCATTCGATAGGTAAGATGATAAACCGTTCGATTTGATAGCGTATTTTCAGACAAACCCAGATACCCTCTGGTAAACATACAAAAAGCTATTGAAAATTGCCATTTATAGTGGATTTTCCCATTAAGAATTGTGATTTTCCATAGTTACGTTAGTTTACCAGAGGGTAATGAATGTACATAATTTCAGCTATGTTACTGATAGTAGCTAATGGGACACTCGTGTATACATTGCAAACACAACTAAATGCGATGTAGATGATTATCTGGTTGGTGGTTTGGATCATTTTTTATTTTTCCATATATTGGGACTAATCATCCCAACTGATTGTCATATTTTTCAAGATGGTTAAAACCACCAACCAGTTATAGCTTACTGTGTGTTCGTTGATAGAATGTGAGTTACCATGAGCTACCCCATAATGTAGCACTATGGTTTAACCAACAAACATGGTGGGTAGATAAGCAACAAAGTAGCATGGAGACGCTGACACTGGGACGCGGATGAATCATGGGGAAACAAAGAACACAATTTAGAAATTTGGCGGTTTCAGCAACCAATTTTGGTTGGTGAATTTACAAGCGAACAACGGGATGAAACAGTGGAATTTCCCTTCGGGATCTTTTGGAGGATCATCCCACTCTTTGGAGCGTAGAACTTGTTGGGAAATCGGGGCTCGGTTTCGCTGCTCGTTTCGCAACTCTGGATGTCACCAGTCAGTTTTCAAAGCACGCAAGCATAGATGTGTTTCTTTAGACAACAAGTCCACTATGGGAACGCAACAAGGATTTTGGTTCAAAAAATGCGATTCAACCAGCGACATGGATAATGGTAGATGGTTCAACATGGTTTGCCTATGAAGAAACAAGGATTCCCATTGCCAGGTTGAGTCTAGAGTCTAGAGGGTACATAGATTAATTCTGCATCGGTGTGGGATGCAAGTATTGTGGTTACATCCTAATTTTTCCACTTTTAATCTGACTTAATTCAGAAATTATAGGATTCCACTACCAGTTGGTTAGTTTTTTTTTCACTATCCAAAAATTAGAGCCACTGCGGATGTCGATGATGATGAAACTATTTGGAAGTCGATCACTGTGACAGATTGATGACTGAAAGAAGTTCTAGAATCAATCATAGTGTTACCCTCTGGTAAACTAACATAACTATGGAAAATCACCATTTTTAATGGGAACATCCACTATTTCTATGGCCATTTTCAATAGCTTTTTGTACATTGTTACATTGGAGGACACATTCCAGCTGCTGATTGGCGGCTTCAATTTTTTTTCAGTTTTCCATCCCTATTTGGGATGATCAGCTTGAAATGACCAATGGTCGCGTGCCCTTACTGTAGATATCCCCATCATATCCCCTGTAGATATCCCCACCACACGTGGAAACAGCTACATCCCGATATTGTTTCAATGAAAAACACATATTTGATCCCTTCAACAGCTACATTTTTGTTGGTTAAAATCGGGTTGATTTTGCTGGTTGAGGGGCTGTTGAAACCATGATTTCCCCACTCTTTTTTGAATCTTGCTGCTTATTATCCCCTTGTGGTTGGTCGGTTTCCGTGTTTTTGGTTGGTAATTCATGTGGTAAACCCAAGAATAAACGTCCAACTTCGGAAGGTTTATACCACCCAGGAAATGGGTGATGTTGATGGTGGCATTGGGTTTACCACATAGTCCACGTGCCTTCCAGGCCAGCGCGACCGCAGCAACACTCGCAGCGGTGGTTGGGGGCGGAGTCAGCTGGGGGAACGAGTAATGATGGGTATGGCCTCAAAGATGATAATTGGAATGATGATGGGATTATTGCTAGAATGATTATCCGGATGGATTATCGGGATGATTATGGGATGATGATGATGATAATAATGAGGACGACGACGACGGCGGCGGCGGCGGCGACGACGGCGATGACGATGACGATGACGATGACGATGATTATTATTATTGTTATTAGCAATATTATTATTATTATTATTATTATTATTATTATATATTAATCATTTTTTTACGGACCACACCCTAGCTCATCCCCTTAACTGCAGGGGTGGGGTATTGGCCCGCCTGTCTGCCTAGTGTTGCACCCGGGTATTGAACCCAGGTCTGACGCATGAGGGATACGTCTTATCCACTAGACCGTACCAGCCATCTTTTATTGTTATCATTATCATTATTATTGTTGTTTGTTGTTATTATTATTATTATCATCATCATTATTACCATTGTAGAGTAAGATGATTTCAGATGATTACTAGTTGATTATCAGAATCATCAATGAGAATTATATGGGATGATTCCTAGAATAATTATCGGGATGGTGATAGAGCATAATAGGGTACAAATGGATCCACAACATTGCAGTTTTTTTTTTGGTATTATCTAACCATCCCAAAATACCATCTGGTAATTTCACATATATAACTATTGAACATGGCCCATTTACAATTCATTTACAGTTCATTTACCTAAAAAAAGATGGTGATTTTACAGTTCGCTAATTCTTAGTTGACCATTTCAGTTGGGAGTCAGGGGTACCCTTTAGTCATCCAAACAGGCGGCGGAGAAAACATCCAATTATAGTTGACCTTCCCAGCGAACCAAACCTTCATCGATAGTCGAGATCCAATTGCCATGTTTGATTATTTTTGGAGGATGTTTAAAAGAATTTAAAAGATATGTAAAAAAAATATTTGTAAGCATTAGGAAAATCATCTCGATTTGGGTGAATTTCAATAGGCAAATGGTATAGAAAATAATCTGTGTAGTGGGTCCTTAACTTATCATAGATTATTAAACCACAAAATTGTGGCTCAAACAACCGAAACCTGCACCAACATGAATAGCTCTACTACATTCCCTCGAAGTTTTGGGCAGGGGTGTTTATCATGAGGAATGTCATTGGCATTGATATGCAATTCACAATGAATAAATATAGTCAAAGGATGTTAAGGGTACTAATGCACTGATTATATCCATCTATAGGGTGATCAGCTACCCCAGAGATAGGGGTCCGCACAAAGCCTGGCATCAGAAGGGGCCGAACTGCAGCGCATCTTCATTGGCAATGAGAAGGACAAAAACTGAAAGGGCAATTTTGCTGGTATCCTCTGGTAAACGTTTACGTAACTATGGAAAGATCCACCATTTTTCATGGGAAAACTCACTATACATGGCCATTTTCAATAGCTATGTTAAATTACCAGAGGGTATCCTCCATTTCTGGAGAAATCCATAGGGAAGAGGCTAGAACATCCTACTTCCATTGAACTTGGCAAGTGATCAGCTGGGGCTGACCTCTACAACGTTTTCGATGAGGGCGAAATGGCGAGAGGTCCTATCGCACTTAAGTGGGGCACAGAGAACGATGGATTGTTTGGATCAATGGGAATTCCAGGATCCTAAAATGGAGGTACGTTAGTACCATTTTTCAGGCCATATTTTGTGGGGATATTCCCTTACATAGGCCTTACATAGGCCTTATATATGGTAGGTACCTTCAATTTAGGATCTTGGAATTCCCATTGATTGGATGAATCGCAGAGAGAGAGAGAGAGAGAAAGAATGAAAACAAGTATTAATCCCAACAAACACTGCTTTTCCCCATTGTTTTCCCAGTTTTCAACTACGCAGCCCAGAAATGTGGGTGTGTCTGAAAATGGGGTAATTATATCCCAAAAAATTGTCATTCGAAGAGGACAATGATCATTAACCGGGGGATTTAGGGCTACCCCATTTTCAGACAAACATGGACTATAAAATACTGTAAACATCGAATGACATGGGATTTTGGATTTTCAATAAATTGGATTTCCGAATGGAAAAAACTAGACAGAGATATGATCTAACATGATACAACCGTTTTTTTTCCACATGTTTCCCATTTTTGTTTGGGTTCTCCAACCGGGTCATGGGGCATGGTGGTTTCCCAGGCCTGTGCGGGCGTGCAACGCTTCGATTTGGCGTTGCTTGGATGCATCCACGGATTCCAATCGATGATCCACGGATCCTTTGGTAAACGTTTACATAGCTATGGAAAATCACCATCTTTAATAGGTAATCATCCATATATATAATATTATATATATGGTTGGTGGTTTGGGGTTAATGATTTAATTGATGGTTAACAATAGTTGATGGGAAGTTAACGGTTAATGGTTGATAATAATCTGGAATGATTAACTGGTTGGTGGTTTGGAACATGAATTTTATGACTCTCCATATATTGGGAAGAATGATCCCAACTGACTTTCATATTTTCAGAGGGGTTGAAACCACCAACCAGAAACATCTTAGCTTATGACATGGTTCCTGCCTAAATAGTCATTGTTGAATTTAAGTTCAATGCATTTTCCAACTTCATATGGGCTGGTAGCAGCCGCAGTTTCAGTCATGGGAAATTCATGTCCCAACATATCGACCGTGATTCTGGGCATTGTGTTTCAGGGAACATCTGCGGGACCCCCCTGTATTTCAATGGTAAACACCAGGCTTATCCCCACATGACAACCATCGATCGGCAAATTCTCCCTAAATTCTTTTAGATGTTGGTAGTTATTTCCTGGTAAGTTATGTTTACTAGTTGAAATGTGTTAAAATCACCAGTTTTAATCCCCATTGGCTAGTTTGGCTTATCCAAGTATCCCATTCTATTCCTGCAGCCCATTCCATCCCATTACATCCCATTATATCCCAATTCTATCTGATTCTTGTGGTCTAATGTTTGTCATATTTTCCCCTTTTTGATTTTATACCCACATATCCCATGAATTTCCCATGAAGATGATGAAACTGGGAAAATATGCAGCCATCATATGATCCTCACATGATATTCCTATACGGTTACCGTTGTTCGATATCCCATTCCCCTTGATGTTGGTTGTATGTTCCCATGTTCGATGGTACAAAAACATGTCCCCAAAATCCTAAAGTTTGGGTATCCCTAAGTGTAAAGCATCCACTTGGGACCACCATTTATGGACACCCAAATTTCATCAAATTTCTCAGGATATTCCCCTGGAATACCCTGGTGCTACAGAGGCATCAACTTCTCCACACGAACAGCCACGATTTGCCACACGAGACGGCACTGACGCGGCTGGTGGTGAGTGCGCGCGGGGGCTCAGGCTGAGATTTTTTTTGGGATTGAATCAACAGACAAGTGGATTTAACCTGATTTAACCAATAAGAATGGGTGGTTTACCCTCTGGTAAACATACAAAAAGCTATTGAAAATTGTCATTTATAGTCAGTTTTCCCATTAAAAATGGTGATTTTCCATAGTTATGATAGTTTACCAGAGGGTAACGATTTAAAATACTCAAATTTGGATTTTATGCACTTAACCATCATTTTTGGTGTTAGATAACCAATCTTAAATTCTTAAAATAACCAATAAAGATAGTACTTAACCAACAAAAAATACACTACCATAGACCCCGAACAGCTGAGAGACAAATGATCGGATACAAATGGAGGAAGACATTCAAAGAGCTGGACGCCACCAGTGACACGTTGGCGGACACCTCAACAGTAAGCTGTTCAGGGAAATATATCAACTAGTCGTGGAACAAAATGAGATTTAACCAGCAAGAATTGTTCTTTTTACCCATGAATGTGGGTTTTATATTATAACGAACATGTGAGGATTCAGCAATTTAACCTAAAAAGCATTGATTCTTCTGGGAAAGTTGGTATGCAATCAAAATAGATGAGTAAATACACCATAAATTATCATTAATTCTAAGTGGGGTAGATTCCATATAGAATTGGGCTGTAGTGACTATAGCCACCCTACTTGCTGGTTTTTAGGTAGTTCAACACCTAAATCTGTCGCGATGTTGATTCGGGACTACACATCGAATTTTCCGCAGTCAGTACCTACAGTAGGATTATAATATATCCACATGTTTGACTGTTCACTCTCTTATGTTTTTCTTGAACAGGTCAGTTACCTCCCATTATAGCCCATATACCCACTATATACCCAGGATATACGCAGTATATACCCAGTATATACCCAGTAAAAAAAAAAACTCATTACATCCCCTCCATGACATCCCCATTTTCTCTGCCCATCTCCTTCGTCGAAGGCCCTCCGTGGGCGACAGCCGATGGCAGTGGGCCATGTGCGTCTTAGATACCCTGGATCAGCGGCAAGTGAAGGCCTGCTATGATCGTCTCGGTCTCGGTCGGTTAGTAACCCCAAAATTGCTGATTTGACCGGAGAACATGTTGATTTCCATGAATTCACCACCCAAAATGGTAAAGAAACACAAAGTTGGGGTTTTCACGGAGTATAATGATTATGTAAGCAAATGGAAGTGGAAGCATGTAAAATTGTGATTTCGCCAACCAGTTGATTTTTGTCCCAACCAAAAGCGATAATCCGGTGACCTACCGTTTCACAGGGACAGCAGGTCATCCAGGTGTAGCGGACCATTACCACCAGTTTTTTTGCTTGAGGGATGCTTAGTGTCCCATTTTTTCTGGCTTTAACAGTGATTTTTGATGCTCAAGAGAAAGTACAAGTACCACCCAAAAAGATGGCAAATAACCCTCTGGTAAAAAAACATAGCTATGAAACATCACCCTTTTTAATAGGTAAATCATCTATAAATATTTAGTGTTCAATATCTATCTTAAATTTCCAGAGGTTAATACTAGAAATTGGACGCTTCATCCCGGTATATATATATACATATTATATCCCATTAATGTCCATCAATGGGAATTCCAGGATCCTAAATTGGAGGTACTATACCATATAAGGCCATTTTTTTTGGGGGATATTCCCTTATGATCCTGGAATGGCCATTGAATAAATATTCCATTAAGATCCCCTTATTTTCGTAGGATTGACTCTTTTCTATCCTTCCCAGCGCCTTATTATGGAGGTGCCTCTGAGCACGTGCAATGCGGTCATCAGTGTTCGGAGCCCTAGATATTCCTAAAGAAATCCTGGTGAATGGTAGGTGTTTATGTCTTTATTGGCCAATATACGACATAAATGGGATATATACATATATATATATATATTATAATTATGGGGTTGTTGTTTGTTAAAGTGTGGCCATTTGTGATAGGAAATCATGCGAAATCCATTTGGTTTTGCCCAGAACATGGGCATTTACCCCGATTTTTGCGGCATTTTTAATGGTGTAATCATTTTCATGACCATGGAATGGAACGGTTTTCCCATTTTTCAGTTAATCCAATATCCAGAGAGTATCTATGGAGAGACCACCGCAAGGCAAGACAACATTGCAAACAGCTTTGTTCCAACTAGTTTTGGGTGGCGGCGTGACACGTGGCTGGCAAATCCACGAGAAAAATGAAGGTCTATGGCTGGGAAACAACATCCACCAAATGGTGAATCTTTCCATTGCAATGTTTGATCACACCGGAGGGTAACCTCTGGTAAACAAACAAAAAGCTATTGAAAATGGCCATTTATAGTGGATTTACCCATTAAGAATGGTGATTTTTCCATAGTTATGTTAGTTTACCAGAGGATATCCGTGTTTATGAACAAAAGATAAGGCAAAACCGTGGCTACCGACCAGTTACTTACTATGTATACCAGTATACCTGCAGATCGGGGGATTCGACACCAACCACAACCACAGCGAAACCTAACTTCTTATCCATCTAGATGACTGGGATAAGCAGTTTCTAGCAGGGATGACTGGGATACGATGGTTATAAGCCAGGGATGACTATACCAGTATACCCACCGCAGTCATCTGTAGTTAGTAGTTCATAAGCCATAGATGACTGGGATATCTCTCCCAACTTATAATATGCTTAGCAGTTTCTAGGAGGGATGCATATCCAAGTATTGTTGCGGCGTCACCGAAATGGGGGATGGTTGAACCCCCGTTCAGGTCTGTGCACAATCCGGTCACTGGCAACGGGTGCGCCAGACACTTTGTGCCTGAAAGGGGTGGGAATTTGGCTATGGAAGAAGTTGCTGTTCTCAGTCACTAGCCAACTTCGCAAAGATCTTGTGACATTTTGATATATTTTGTGTATCCCATCTCTCAAAAAAAAAATCTCAACTACCCTCTGGTAAACTAACATAGCTATGGAAAATCACCGTTTTTAATGGGTAAATCAACTATTTCTATGGCCATTTCCAATAGCTACGTTAGTCATAACCAGAGGGTACTCCCCCTGAACCCAAGCCCCGAAGGGTTAGCAAATCCATGGCCAGGCCCTCAGTGTGCTTGAGAGCATGTGCGCAGGCTGCGGCGCAGGCAACGACGCGAAAATGGGGTGTGGGATTTCACCATCCCTAGAAGACCCCCAGAAATGGGATCCATGGGATCCCGCCCAGTCGATTTTTAGTGGATTTACCCATAGAAATAGCATGGATTTACCCATAGAAATAGTGGATTTACCCATAAAAAATGGTGATTTTCCATAGTTATGTTAAAAAATACCAGAGGAGAAATATCCGTGTCATGTTCTATCCATATTCCCAGTCTGAATTTCGGGAGCCGGAGCTAGGAATTGAGTTGAAACCACATGATTTACTTAACGGAATTCACCACCAAAGATGTGGGTTACCCTCTGGTAAACATACAAATAACCATGGAAAATCACCGGTTTTAATGGGAAAATCCACTATTTCTATGGCCATTTTCAATAGCTATGTTATGCTATGTTCAATTACCAGAGGGTAACCATGGTTAACAGAGGGTAACCATGGTTAACCAAATGGTGTTTTCCCATGATTTTCTCAATTTTCTCAAAACATGCGGCGAAACATGCGGGATATGCCAGAATTGCCGGTGAAATTTGGGCAGGACTCAGCACTGACCCCATTGACACTACCTTGGCTATTGGGATCGTGAATATGTACATATATATAATATATAAAATATAAGTATATAATTACTGGTTGGTGGTTTAGAACATTTTTTTTCCCATATATTGGGATTTTCATCATCCCAACTGACTGTCATATTTTTCAAGATAGTTGAAACCAACAACCAGATAATTATGTGTGTATACGTAACGGTAGGTGATAATGAAGGGCGATTGACCTTCAAGATTTTTTTTGGTCCAAACATCTTGCCTCACACTATCTCTATGCCTTCCCCCTAGGACCTGTACAGCGGCCAGCACCGGATCAAATTAGCTCGGAAGCCTAGTGTTGCTGTGCCGTGGTTTCGGGCCGTTGTTTCCACTTTTTGGACGGAGCCAGTTGATGGGTTTTGTGGTGGATGAATCTTAGCCCAAAATGAGGATTTTTCAGCGATTGAACCTCAACAAACATGGGGATTTTTGTGTACCTCAAAAGGCGAAAGTTCCAACATGTTCCAACGATTTCCAGCGATTCAAAAAACAAAAAAAAAAGGCCACGACACCTGTTTCTTTTGCTGTTTTTTTCGCATTTTTGTCTCGGCATCTCATTCTTCTGCCACAATATGCAACCAAGATTTTGACTCATTTTTCTCCAATCCAAGTACCCTCTGGTTATTTAACATAGCCATGGTATAGATGGCCCATTTATAGAGGTTTACCTATTAACAATGGTGATTTTCCATGGCTATGTTAAATAACCAGACGGTACTATCATGTCTGACATCCCATGAACATTTTATTAAAAACTTCGTCAATCCGTGTCTGTTGACTTCACCCACTGGGACTCGAGAAGTCTATTTCCTTTATATTCCATTGAGTCCAAGTATTATATCCAAATACCATTGTCCATTACTACAAGGTGGTGCCCCATAGTTAGCTAAGTTGGCTTATAACTCCCATAACTATGGTTTATGGTAGATATAACTATAGTTAATGGGGTTTATAAACCAACTTATACCTGGGGGGCACCATCCTGTAACCATATTGTGGATTTTATAAGTTATGTATTATGTACAATCCAATATAATATTACGGCTAGGCGCTGCGTGTTGCCCGGAAAGTTCACATGGCGTTTAAGCATTATCCTTCAACATGCTCAAACAATCTCAAACACCTGCGCAGGGCCAGTGTTTTGAGATTTCCCAGACGACGAGCCCTAAACCCTAAATCCTAACACAAAAACCCTAAAACCTAAAACCCTAAAACCTTACACCCTAAACCCTAAAACCTAAACCCTGAAAACTTTGAATCCTAAGCCAGAAAACTCTGTGTATATATATATATGCAGTATTTTCTGCAATCTCTCCTATCTTATCCAACATCACGACATCCTCAATGTTAATGTCTGGGCAACACTCGGCGTCTCATTATATATTATATATTTTATATTATATATTATATATATTATACATTATATTATATATATATATATTATATTATATATTATATATTATATATTATATATTATATATTATATATTATATATTAGATATTAGATATTA
>Ga0126342_10018665_pt1 | contig 11866 bp, 12 predicted proteins | sample Cyp1metagenome_FD_92528 | JGI IMG/M metagenome (GOLD analysis project Ga0126342, IMG submission 92528) | Coral microbial communities from Lord Howe Island, Old Settlement Bay, Australia - Cyphastrea 1 metagenome | ecosystem: Host-associated > Invertebrates > Cnidaria > Coral ... | reverse complement strand
GGCTTTGCGACCGTCCGCTTTCACAAGTGCCAATTTCCCAAGCGCGACATCAGTCCCCCACTCTTGTTGGATAGCGTCCAATGAGGGATATTCCTGCAACCAGTTCGCATCCAACTCAGCTTGCACCAGCTGTTCCAAAAGCAGCGGGTCGTCTTCAGCACTGCGCCAATTGTCCAAGTGAATCTGCAAAGGAGAGGTCTCCGCGACCTGCTCTGTGGAGTGCCATATGTTGGACGGAGGAATGTCGTTGTGAAAACCAGTGGGAACGCCCTGTTGCAAGCATGGCCACAAAGCAGAATCTGGGTCTTGCAAAAAAACGCTCAGCTTGTGTAAGGCAAACAATGCATATGGCTGACCCGCAGGTATAGTCCAGTCTAGTACGGCATCATCTTGCGCAGCTGCTGACCACCATTTGTTCGTGAGGCTTCGCAAATTCGCAATGTGGTGATGTGCAAAAAACGGCTCTGCGCTCCGTGTTTCTAGGCCTTGCCGAAAGGCCGGCAACAGATTGTGGTGTGCAATATAATTGATCCAGATCTTCCGCAGCTGATCTAAGCGGTTTTGTGCACCATGAGGCGGACAGGACCAATCTGGCACATACGTGTAGCCCCCGCCATCCACCCGAGATGTAGGACCAGTGTCCCAGCCTTTTTCGGGCAATTGGATCATCTGGAAGCTCAAATCGAAAAGTGAAATTTTTTGATCACGCAGCACCATTCGAGCCATGGGTAGACAAAGATCTACGATGGCTGTGGCCAATGTAGCAGGGTATTCGGCGATCCAGTCAGCAGGCACATCACTGTGCCGTTCGTGCTCACAAGTTCCTGCAATAGGCAGGAGGCAGGCCATAGAAGCTGCAAACATCCAGTGCTGGTCACAAGGGAGCTGATACATACAAGCAGGCACAAGGCAACATTTGGCTGCAATTTCACGTAGAAAATTTTGCACTGGCTCATGTCTCCAACGGCCACTGTTGGGGGCCTGTTCCAAACACACATGGCCGCCAGCGCGGTACACCGCTTGGAGAATCTGAATGGCCCGGCAGCACATCGCATCCGAGGCCGTAGGTGGAAGGCAGCAAAAACAAAGAAATATCATCCCGCTGAACGCGATGCGCAAGACCTGTTCAAAAACTGAGTTGCAAAAGAGGTCATGTTGAGCTCCCAAGGATAAAGAAATGCGCCAAACTGGCACTTTGTGCTGGATGAAGATGTCTGCTACATGCCTCGTACTGCCCGGGCCCATATCTAAGACAAATGGCGCTGACTGAGGCTGACCCGAGCGAGAAGGCAGGGTTTGGATAGACTGCTGGTTGTCCATCTGCAAAGCTGAACACTCCTTCGGAGATGGCTTTGCCACTGCAATCGAGCCAGGTTTGTGAGACATGGCAGAGCTGAAATTGTCTGCCCTGAGGCCAAATTTGTCAGGGCGGTTTCAAATTTGATGCTCTTTGTGCTCCAGTGCAGGGTGAGAGCCCCCGCATGCTGTCCCATTCGGCTTGGCATGGCAACAAACATGCAAGAATTTGCAGTCAGGGAGGGAGCAAGCTTTCTGGTTGTACTTCAAACAGATTGCCTGCTGCTTGCCGTCTTTGATCATAGATGCAATCCAGGATGGGCGGCTGCCATTGCCTTTTCCACGCCCAGCACCCTTGGATTTAGCTTTCCCTTTGCTTTTTCCTTTGGCAATGTTGGAGTATGACGCAGGGACTGGCTTCGGTCTGGGCTGCAGCAAGCTGTGTAAGTCGCTCCTGATCTCGGTAAATTCGTGAATGGAGTCGTCTAGAGACCAACCTTGTTCGTTGTACAGGAATGCGATCTTTTCCCAGACAGCTCGGTCAGCCTGTTGCATCTCTGCGCAGTTTGGCGGGCGTAGTGAGCTATCACTGTCAAACTTGACGGTGGCCAACGCAATGAACTTGTGAACATAGCTCTTGAGCGTGTGCATGTGAGCTGCATCACAGAGGCCTAATGCCGTGGCCTGCAGCATCAGGATCTGCTGCAACTGGTGCAAGCCAATCTGACTGGTTGGCAGATCCCGGGTAGGAACTTCATCCACCAGTAGGTCATGGATGCTGGCAGTTTCCAGCCTAGCCAGCTTGCGCGGGCGGCCCATCATGGACTCCTCATGTTGTCGTTCTGACAATCTGTACTTCCAGGCAATGAATTTCCAATGATGCTGCTTCACCTGCTGGTGAGTGAGTGCCATGAGACGCTGGGATGGTGTGTTGTCATGATCCAGGATTTCGGAGGGGTACTTGCGAGCAAAGGCTGTCTTTAATTCAATAAAGACCTGCGGTGATAGTTTTGGGGGGAAAGCTTCGTTCCAGCCAGATTCTACTGGCTCTGCACTTGATTGCGGCTTCACCGCAGATGCCTTGTCAGGCTTCTGACATTTTTGCCACGCTAAGCGCAAAGCTGCTAAATCTCTTGGCCCCAAATCAGGCAATTCGCAGTCTGCAACCCGTTGCTCGAGTTCTTCGAGCGATAATGCAAGCAAAGCAAAAGATGGAATGTCAAATTCCAAACGCAGCAAGCAGTCTCGGTTTCCATCCGAAACCTTGCATTCCTGAAGCAGTTCTTGGAAAGGATCCATGGAGCAACGCAGCTAAGGTAAGAGAAAAAGAACTAGAGTAGGAAAATGAACAATAATGCACTGGGCCCGTGCTTCTCAAGCTGTGCCAAGTATGTGTGTGTGTGTGTCTGTATATGAGGTGAGACCTGAGCCAATGATTGCTGAACTTTGCTGTGTAGTGTATTCAGCAACCCTTTTCTGACTGTTATTTTTGTGGCGGTCTCGTATGGTCATCAAGACGCGAGAGCCACTCAACCAGCAGGTGACACAGGTGACCCACTGCAGGGTTTGAACTGATCAAAAAAACGCCATTCCCACAACTAACACGCATGACAAATTGGATCCAACAACTTGTGCGCATCGATATATGTGGGCATGGGTAAACATCAAATATTTGAGAATATATGTCAATATACAAATACTTGACCATTATGCCAACATATATATATATATGTATGTATATAGTTATATATGTATATAGTTATATATGTATATAGTTATCATCTCGATCCGAAAACTATTTATATATAAAAGTATGCAATGTATGTGTCGAAATAGCATCGGAAGGGTCATGGAAAACTGACAGTTGTTGCGCGGCCAGGGCCACTGCGAAAGTAGCTGGACAGTTACGCATCGAGAATTTGAAAACAAAGGCCTGGATTTCTGTCACCTGCTATAACAGGACAGTGACCAAACATCAATGCAATTTCAAGGTACATGTACTGAAATGCTTCCACCTAGAATGAGCCAATCGCATCAAGTTCCAAAAGCGCTCAAGGTTGCCGAGAAAAACTTGACAACCACTTCAAAGAAAAGAAAATGCCAAAGAGAATCATCCCAGAGAGGAAACAGAAGGCTATGTGTAGCGAAGGAGAGACACGGGGACATCGCTGTAGAAAAGGTGGAAAAGAGCGAGACGCAGAGACGCGAGACAAAACCGCCGCAAAGGAAAGATGTGAGGAAATCGCGGGAGAAAGAAAAGCAACGCAGAGATGAAAGAAGGAAGGAGTTCGCTGGGGACAGGTCGCAAGAGCCAGACGCGCGACGCGAAAACACAGGACAGCCGCGTAGCGCATGACGGTCAGGGTATAGCGGAGCAGGACAGGTGAGGTAAGAAACGAGATATATATACATATATATATATGTGTGTGAACGGGAGACCACGAAGCCGAAAGTCGCTAGGAAATGCAGCGAACCTCACACAGAGGAAGAGGAAGGAGGAGGAAAAAAAAAACATAAACATGTAGCCTGCCCTGCAGTAACACGATCAAAACTGCTTTTCTGTCGTCGGTCATGCGAACGCAAAAGCCTCCAAACACGGTTTCTTCATGCACATACGATTGTACTTAGGCATTGTGATTTCAATGTTCACATTGGTATTTTTTATGACAGCTCCACACTTGGGCTTGAAGAAACGCCCTTGCCAGAATACACCAAACGGTTTTGGGTTCAGAACAGCAATGTGTGTCACCGATGGTCCATTGATATAGAAAAATTCATCTGCATCGCCAATATCATCTTTCTGCTCCGACGTGCATCTGGAGATCGCGTGGGCGGCCAGAGGCTTGTCATGGTCAGAGCTGCAGGGTTGGTCCACGTCCACTTGCATGGAGACATGTATCTTTCGGAAAGTGTGCTCTGGATGGGACAAATCTAAAATGGAAGGCAAATTGACTGCAGGTTCAGACAAAGGTATTTGTCCACCACGGTGTTGTGGAATTTGCGGCCGAAAAGAGCCATCAGAAATAACATCAATGAGGTTGCTCTGCAGGGTTAACCCTGCCCACACGTCGTCTCTGCCATAAAGCCTCACAGATTTCAAAGTAGGGACTACATGATGTCCTTGGCTAGCTCGGCTTTCCGTGCTTGCTTGGATTTGGCACCCCCAGCTAAGCAGCGTTGTTTTGAGAGAATGTAATGTGTATTGATCGCGCTGTGCTGGTGAGCACTCTTGCAGGTTTCCTACAAAACGTCGAAGCAGTTGAAGAGCCTGCATGTAAGGCATAGGCCCATTGATCTGCAAATCTTGTGTTGAAAATAAAATGAAATCTGGAACAAACTCGTCTCCCAACGCATCACAAAATTTTTGCCAAAAGCTATCAGCTACTGCCAGCCAGCGATGCACCCAATTGTGTGAGGCATTTCTGCCCAGAAAGCCACGTGCTGCAATGGCCCAGGGTACACCCTTTTTGCTAGTCTTGGTACGATATGAGACACCCCTTAAGGAAAAGCCATTGAAAATCAAGGTATCCCATTGTATATGTTGTAAATCAGAGAACCGCAAGCTAGCCCAGAAAGCTAAAAGGAAAGCCCCTTTTACGAATGTTGTGTATGCATCATCCAGCTGAGCGATTATCCCATACTCCAAAGAAACCAAAAATTTTAATGGTAATGGCAAGCTTTCTTTGGACTCAGTGTTGGGGTTCTCCAAAAAAGGCTGGAACAGGGGTGTATACAAATTCGGAAAATCTCGCAAACCCAGAATTTTCACAGCCCACCTGAGTGCCTTCAGCAAATTAATGGCACATGGTAGATCCTCTGACTCATCCGACACTGAGGAGCTCAGAATATCCAGTATATGGTGGGCTTCCAAAGCATCCAGACTATGGCCAGCATCCTGAAGCGCTTGCAAAAACTGCAAGGTGGCAGCCAAATACCGCAGCAATGTGGACTCTGCAAATCCGTCGAGCATTTTTCGCTCAAGGGCTTCAGGAAATTTTGTACGCTCCAGTGTGACGCACAAATCACTGTGAAAACTGACCAGACCAAGCAGCTGTCGCCACATGAAAAAGACTTTCTGACGCTCCTGGTGGTGAATCTGTCTTTGCAATTGAAAGCAAGACTTCAGGGGCAATTTCTTCCCAGGAAGTTCTGCAGAGCATGCAGCAGGCCCAGAATATGTTGGTGAGCTCCTTGCAAAACCTGTGTTTTCAGCACCACTCTCAACACTGTACTGCTGGCTGTAGTCGGAAGTAGCTGGTGCGTTTGCATATGTGCTAGTAGAAGGATATGGAGCACTGCGCGGTGCTCTCGCCAAGCTTGGTCTGGGCACCGGTTCATCCAGTCCTCGGTCTGCACGAGTGTACCTTGTTGCAAACTGTGGTCGTGGTGCTGGGTCAGAGCTAAAGGCAAAATACCTCGGAGGTCTGTAGGGCGATGGTCCAGGAATACCATCCACTCGGAAAGGTGCCATCGCTGAGTTGTGAGGCGGATTGGGCTGCACTGGTCTAGGCACTGTCTGTGGCGGCGCCCATTGTGAAGGCACAGGTTTGCGATATCTCTTCACAACAATGCGAGGTTCAGCTGAGTCATCCATGCGGAAAATTTACTGGAGAAGCTATTTATTCGTCTGTGATGGCACCCAAAGTGAGAACGCCAGCGCTATTTTGTCAAGAGTCCCACTTAGCCCTTTCACACAAAGAAATTTTCTGTGACCATCAAAGCGCCCACCAGTCGTTGATCCACAAAGGTGTGTCAATCTGAAGCTTGAAATTGGATGATACAGCTGAAGTCGCGGCAAATCGCTAATGCACTATGACGCGTCCATAGCAACAGCAAAAAATCAAGAAAGCTCGCAACTTGAGCCAAATGTGGCCAAACGAGAACTGGATCCACACCTTAAACACCAGGGAGTGAACACCCTTACCGGTTTGGGCCTCACCAACTTGTTGGCCCTGCTGGTCTTGATGTGGTGCATCAATGTCAGCACCTTGAACCTCATCTTCAGGCGCAAGCATGACATCTTCACCTGGATCATCACGCAACTCAAAGGTGAACAGCTTGTGGACCTTCACCTTCAAACTGAAAACCCATCATGTTTGGAGACTTCTCACCCTCGGTGATGATTGTGATCACACTGCGGTTTCCCTTCATGTCATGGAACTTTGCATCCAACTGCACAATGAGATTCAACGGTTCTGTCAATTCCAAACTGTACCAAAGACCATCATCTCCTGTCACTAAGTATTTCTGTCATGTGGCCCTTGGAGTGCAGAAAACGCAAGTGAAGGGTCTTGAAAGCTATCACTGAGATGCCTGCCCACAATGTATCCCATGTCGCTCACCGTCCAACCAATGAGGCTATTTATGAGACCATCCATGACCTCAGCTCTCACCGCTCGAACCAACTGCAATTGATCCTGGCCAGGTGCAGACAGAAGAACTCGAACATGTCCCAAAATAGTCATACTTTTGTTTTGCATCTGCAAGGGAATGTTGATCTTGCCACTGGCATGGATTAAGGCTTGCTCCACACCATCGATGGCAAATCCGTGTTCCAAGAGATATCCAAAGCAGGGTATGGGCTGTGTGACCCTTGACGAGATGGCCACACGTTCCTTCAACACCACTGTTCTACCTGCAGTAGTGGGAAGTCTGATCTCCACCAAACGCATGCTCTCCACAGCAATCTGTTTGCCCTGAGCGTCGCACAGCTTGGCACCCTTGGTATTGAGTGGAAGGCCTACATTCATGAGGCTCATATAAACACTGAGGCATCTGCACCTGAGTCCAACAAGATAACTTCGAGTGTGGAGTCGCCAGCGATCTCCTCCACAATTGCCCTGACACTGCTGGAAATTCTGTTGGTTCCACCTCTTCATCATCATCACCAAGGTGAAATTGCACAACACGCAAATGCCCATCGTCACATGTACCACCAGATAATCAAAAACCAAATCACATGAACCATCCTCCACAGTTCGTGCAACTTGGTACTGAGAAGACTGCCCTTGCTGTTGGCTTTGTTGATGCTGAATTGAAGCACCAGACGCCTGAGTGAAGCTACCATCAGCTGAAGACAATGGAGAACCTTGCACAACGTTTTTATGAGTTGTCATTGTATCTGAAGACTGCTGCACTGAACTATGGGAATAGCTCTCACCTGCTGGTTCTGCCAACAGTCTCGGGCCTCGGGCAAAATGCCCATAGCGCCCACGCGTGTGACACTGTTTGTCACCGTTGCCTTTGCCCTTGGATCGATCCTCTGACTTGCCTTTTCCTTTGTCTTGACCCTTCTTTGACTTTCCTTTTCCATCTTTCCCTTTGTTCTTTCCTTTTGCATCACCTTTACCTTTGTCACCCCTTCCTTTTGGCTTACCACCATAGCCCTTCGACTGATTGGATCGTTTGCCTTTGCCCTTGCTCCTGTCAACTTCCATAGAACTATCTGCTCACTCCCTGAAACCAAGCCAGACAACATTGCTGTGCACGATCCCATCGTAGACACTGCTCCCTCAAGGCACTGTAGTTCATGTTCTCCTGGGCACCCAAGTTCAAATAGGTATGCAGCTGACCCGTCACACAGCGCATGAGTATTGCCGATTTCACAGCATCTTGTATGTCTGTACCAGGTACCACTTTAGCACTTTAGCGAGACTTTTCAAAAATCTCTTCTAATTTCCGGATTTGAGGCCGTAGGGGAAGTTCCATGTTGGAAGCTGGCCATGACGTGGCCGCTGTTAGCAAAGCAAGCCCTCTGTTGTTGTTGCTGCTGCTGCTGCTGTTGTTGTTGTTGTTGTCATTGTCGTTGTCGGTTGTTTGTTGTTTTGTTGTTGTTGTTGTTGTTGGGGCGAAGTGCTAACACCATGTGACGTAGGGCTTCATATCCATCTGAAGTGCCAACAATTTTCACAATGTTGAGGGCCTTTCCTCTCACCAGTGAGGCGAGAAGGCCATACAGTATCATGTTCCTTGTCCTTGTTTCCACCGAAGCACTTTCCATGTCCAACTTTGAGGAAGGGTTGTCGAAGACCTTCTTCAGTTCATCATCATACGAACTGTCAATGGTAGCAAGGTATTGGGAAACTTGCCAACTCCAGTCACGAAAGGCTTTGATTTCAGCCTCAACTGTGGCATGTTCGAAGATCGGCGGCTTGTTCACTAGTTTGCTCCAATCTACTGACGTTGAAGCTGTGGAAGAGCTCCCAGCACCACCTTTCTGCTGCGCCAATTGCACAGCTCTGGCTGCCTCAGAGGCAGCTTTGGTTGCCTCCGCCACTTGAAGGAGGGCGGTTTGTTTGTATGATGCTTGGATCCAAACCTGACATTGCTTCCTGGTGTCACTCCCAGAGTGCAATCTGCCGCCAATTGAAACACGCCAGCAAGTTGAAACTGTAAACACCTGCAACCGTGTAAACACTGATGCAACGTCACCTGCAAGGCCAAGAAACTTCCTGTCACCACCAGCCAGAGCTTTTTAAGACCAATCCCAGAAAAGTAAACTGCAACCTGTAAACCAGCGTCACTTGCAGTCCACCACCGAAACCAGTCCCGTTCCTCCAACCAGAGCCAAACGAAAACCACGGAGCAAGTCAGAGCCAATGCTCCGCTACCATGCAAAGATTCACACGGCACAGGCGCATCTGTTTTCACCTGTGATTTTGGGCCTGAATGTCAATGGATTTTCCATTGCAAGTCCATGCTTCTACACACAACTGAAAATGGTTTCAGTGTTTCACTTCTCCATTTTGTGCGTGTCATCCATGCTATGAGCACTGACGGAATGTTTTCGCAGATCATCAGAACTACAGTGGTTCCAAGGGCCTAAATAAACAAGACATTGACTGTCTCAAACATGTACAACCAGTTGGGTTCCATTTCATGCCTCACCAATCAATACCCCGAGCCAATAGAACAATGCATCCCCCCAATGTATTGGATTTCCGTCCTGCACCTTGTTGGCCATGCTTCCTGCTGTTTCCGCTCCTCGGAGGTGTTTGTTTCTTGAAATCCTGGCAGTGGCCTCTATGATTGTCACAAACTCGTGACATCACTAGAAAACATTGACAGACCTGGTGGGTAGTCGGTGCATGAGTCATTTTGTGTCGTAGTCATATTTGTCTGATTTATGTATGAAGGTGGAGACGGGAATATCTAATGAATCTAACGTATGACGTCTGACTTGTTCGCAGACAAATTTTCTAATCCAGATCGTTTACACACGGAACTGCTTGCGACAAGTCACAAAAAGTGCTGTTCAACATCCAATGGGTCCAATGATCCAAACCGAAGAGGATTCACGAGCCCAAGCCCATCATCCGCTTTGCTTGTGTAGAGGTGTAAGGCTTTTGGCATTCAGAGTGCTGTTGCAACGTGATAGTGATATGTATGCATCTACTGGATTGACAACGCTATTGTTTTGTGGTGCAGCGTCATGTCCAGCCCATGTGTTGCGCTATTATACAAAGAACATGTATACAGGCATGAGTTCCTAACAATGTATGGAGTATGGAGCTCAGCAGAATACGGACAACACAAAGTAATTCACTGCCGTTTGTTGAATCTACACTACAAAACAACTTCGGCAACACAATGTATTGTCTCTGAAAAGATCGCACGACTTCCCATCAAAAAAATGTGAAATCACAAATGCAAGCTAAATCGGTGCACGAACCTCCTGAATCTGCAATTTTGAAATCTGCCACACTGCGTTCCATCTTTCAATGACTGGCTGTTCACCGGGTTACTGGAATCTATAAGGACCCCCAATGCTGGGACCCCCATTCCCATATTACTCCCCTACTACTCCCAAAAGAAAAAATATATGGGAAGATTATGGGAATGGAGGTCCCATCATTGCGGGTCACTATAAATTCTATGTATCTGGAGATATCTGTCAATTCTATGTGCCGGGCGGTCTGCCTCATCAGCAAGTTCAATAATGATTTCGCGCCTTGGAACCAGCGTCAAGCAATCACCGGTTCCTTTCAGTTGTTCAAACGAAACTAAAATAATATGTTTAGGCTCTCGTTTCTATAATTGATTGAGAACAGTTTGTGAACACGGATGATTCAATGCAGTCAATAGAGGTATCATACGGTATCATATCATTCCAAACCAGGATCCGAAGGTAGCTGATATGAAGAAAAAATGACCCAATTTGAAAACGATCCCCGAGACCACAGCGTCTCTCGTGCAGCCTCAATGAGATCTTGCCGTCGCGCCTGCTGAATGCTGATCTCATAAACGATTGGTTTTCTGTGTCATTGAGCAATCTTGCGAGAACCAATGTATCAACATGTTGAATAAAAATACACAAAATCATGCATGTAGTTTCAAATGTACCAGAAAAACACAGTCACAAATGAATACAAGTGGAAGCAAATTGTAATTATTCAAATTGACAAACGTGTGAGTTGATCAAATTTCTTTGTAGCACCACGCCACCACGCACCCAATGGGAGAGAGGTTGGGTCTGGGTAAAAATTCGTAGCCGATGCCTCCATAAATTCATAACGCAGTTGCGCAACTCGAGGGTCCAAACCTCCGTGGCAACTAAAGTTGGAGGCAAAACACATGGCCTTTCTGAATGGCAGGGAATTTCCGAAACACGGATCTGACAAAAATGAAAAAAAAAAAACATGTTTTTGCCGTTCCACCTGGAAGCTGGAAGACCTCCAATGGTTTGTATGCCAAATCCTGGCTGCGGCTGGTCCAAGACAAGACCATTCCGTTTGAAACGAAAATTGCACATTAAAAAATAAAAACACAATTGTAAACATTCAAAAAAGGAAAAACAATCCATTTTGCATTGGCGAAACAAGGATCCCAAGTGTGTATTTGCTGCAACACGTTCTTTTGTGCGGTATATGCGGCAACCAAGTGTCTTTCGGAAGGATGCCCTGGGCATCACATGCTGCCAATGACCGTGGACTTCCAATCTGCAGAAGCAGTGATCGTGAGGAAAGCAACTGATCCGATGAAATTTGAAAAAAGAAAAAACGTGAATATGATTTTGTATTCAGACAAACTGGTTGATTTTGGATGATTTTGGCATATTGGGCACCTGCACATCTGGATCGTATTCCCGGAAGTCCTGTGATGTGATGCGGCAAAACGTGAGGATTCAAAATGCTAGTGGCCAATGTTCAAATGTCAACCCGGATTAGTAAACCCAGGATGATTAACTCAGGAATACCTTGGCAAATTGTGTTACTTTGTGTTAATTTGTTATTAAAATATATGTTCCCAATTAAAAAAACCATGGGTACATTTATCCGGGGTTAACATTATCACTGCATGCAAGGCACAACAACAATTTCGCGCGTCCTCCAAACTGCAGCTCCATGACCAATCGATGTCCCACTCCCCGCCCTTCGCCATTGTCGCCAAAAATGCTGCATAATACACAGGATGTTTCGATTAATAACGGTCAATAAACAAAATAGAATAAAATCCGCCCGCACCGAAGGTGCTGGGGCGTGATCTTCCGGATGGCACTCGTAAAAGGTTACAGGTTTACCTGGGGGGGGGGGGCACCATTTTTCGGCCAAAACCTCCTGTTTTTGATAGG
>Ga0126342_10018664_pt1 | contig 11866 bp, 12 predicted proteins | sample Cyp1metagenome_FD_92528 | JGI IMG/M metagenome (GOLD analysis project Ga0126342, IMG submission 92528) | Coral microbial communities from Lord Howe Island, Old Settlement Bay, Australia - Cyphastrea 1 metagenome | ecosystem: Host-associated > Invertebrates > Cnidaria > Coral ... | reverse complement strand
GTAGTCGCTGCATTTACTGTAGTCATTGTAGTTGTCTAGTAGTCTCTCAGGATGACAACCTAACTTCTGACACCTCTAATCGGAGGGTCCTGCATGGATCCAATGCGAAAGAACAGTTATCCCGGACTTATGGAGAGGAAGCATTTTTTTTTTCAGCCGTGTTCCTGTGCACACTAGAGAGTAGTGTCAGTAGATTTGGCTCTTTCAGATCAGGCGAGGTTAATACGGCGAGGTTAATACTGCAAGAGTTTTGTTACACTAATTACAAGCAGTTACCATAAATGGATATAAATGGTTCTAGCCTGAAAAGCAAAGCATTTTGATGTTTCCCGCAGTTGATTGCTTGGCTGGTGTGGATTTTTTTCAAATGTGTGTGGGATGAATTTTCACATTGATATTCGTGGGATGGTTTGAAACCACCTTTTTTGGTTTCTCCTTTTCGGCAACCGTTGCCGCTGCAGGCCCATGTCATGGCCAACGTTCTCGGGGCAAACGTGTGGACCTGAGCGATGACTCTGGCTGTGGCTGGCTAGCTGGCTGGCTGGGTGGCTGGCTTGGCGGGTGGCTAGGTGTACATACAAATACATATACATATACATATACATACACATATACATAGACACATATATACACATACGTATACATGAAGGGAGGGGCGGGGGGAGGGGAGGTTGGGGGGTGGGGCAGCCAAACCAAAAATCCGTCGAAGAGGAACATTAGCCGAAGCTTAGCAAAGCTAGAGATGTATCACAAGAACATCGACAAAACATGCCGGCAAGCCAGCGGATTGGTTGATTTGGGTGTGGAAATACTTTGACAGTGACTTCCAGCTGGGGAATTATGCCATGTTTGTGTGGCCTATCTGGATTTATAACTTCTAGAAGAGACCGTGGAAATTTCGTTCTCTTATCCAGCATGTCCATGATGGGCCAGCATCAAGAATTCATGCTCACCTTTTTGCAAGTCTTGGATGCATACTTTGTATCTTCAGTCCGTTCACAATTTTGACAAGTACAAGGGGACCAGAAGCAACGACGGGACTATGGAGAAGACTCTATTTTGACCAGGGTGCAACGGTGCAACCATGGTGCAACCTATTGATTTCACCACTTATTCTAAGCCAAGAGGCCAAGAGCTTGTTCACCTCCGGGCCTAGCCATGACTATCTCCACCGCAGAAACTCAGTTCCTCCTGCGTGAATCTTTCCGGAACTGTGAGTGTTGTTCAAAAATTCACAGTTTATAGCTATCCCTACATAGAAAGGGACCTTATGAAATATCCAGAATTTTTTCACTGCCATCTATTTGAGATCGCAATAAACATTGGCTGGATTTCTGAGGCCTCTGAACCTCGGGCATTGAGGCACCTGGATAGCTGTTTCAGCAGAGGTTTCTTCTCTTTCGCGGGCACTGCAAACATATCCCAGATGCCACGAACAAAAATGGAGGCTGATATCTCATTGGAGTTGGCCTCAGCCTTGGTTTCCAATGCCGCGCAGGCATGACATCTTTGCAGCACCCAAGTGGCTGGATGCCGCCACCCTGAGGACAGCGCCCAGGTTATCCATCGCTGATTCTTCGACCAGTCTTGACTTTTCTCTGAGATGTGTAAGTGATGTTCACTGGTTTTGGGATATCTGCTTCATATCTGCTTCATGTCTGCTTCATGTCTGCTTAGTATCTTTATATCCTAGTGTAGTCATGCTTCGATCTACGCCACGTTTCCTATCCCACATCCTGTCCCAATGGTCACACTGGGTGATCAGACGCCTACAAGTGGCATTGGGTGGAGATTGGACTTGGCACAGACCTCAGATGTGGCTCTGGGTGGTTTGAAGGTCCAGGGAGTGCTGATTTGGGTCATATTTGAACTAGCCAGCCTTTTTGCTATTGTATCTATTGTTTGATAGGCAAGGGAAAGATGGTTTTTCAGATGTGTCAAAGAAAGCTCCTAGGCCCTAGGCCAGATGAAACCAGTTCTAAAGGCATGCGTCCGTCATATTCATCTGAGGAAACCTTGTCCGCATTGCATCAAAGAACCCCCAAGGGTGGCTCGGGGGGTTCATTTGGCAAGCCTTCGGTTGGGGTTGCGCCACAGAAGTCAGTGGCCTGTCCACCAGGCCCACGGGATCTTCTCTACTGTTTAGCTGGAAGAAGGGCAGTGGAAATGCGATCGAGGTCGTGAGCTGAGATATTTCAAGAAGAGATGCTTCTGCACACTTTTCCCCAGATATCCCAGGAGTGGTTGGAGATTTCTCCCAACAGAGAGATTTGATATCATATCATTGATATTCCGTGGGAGCGCATGTCTTATATTTGGAGACTTCTGCCGTAGCCCCATGTCTTTAAAGCTGACAGCAGAACTGGAACGGATCTCTTGCAGAGATCAGAGTATCACCTAAGTGACCAGAGTTTTTTGATACACCGATGCAGCTCCGATTTGTCCCGGGCTGTTCAAGCAGGACTGACCTGTCCCAAGAATCATAGGCAGTTTCTGGCCACCTGGTTGGGGGGTGGTTCTTGCCAGCCAACAGGTGGTGCAAACCAAAGGCGTTGACACTGTCGAGGCGTTTTGGGCACTGGGTCTTCGCCGAAATTGGAGGGGAAGCTTAAGTCATGGGGGATCCCCAAGTCACCATGGGTTGAAACTAAAATGGTTAAATGACTTGGATGATAACTGGGGGTACTCCCATTTTTGGAAACCTCCATATAGAGCACTCTGTTCATTGATGTGACCTACAGGGTACTTGTACCGTCTTGTAGGTGAAATGACCATCCACCAGCATCCGCCATTCCAGGTCGTTGCTTCGCTGGTCTATGACAAGATGGAAATTAGCACAGAAGATCCCAACATGCCGTGGCTCTCGCTTGTTCTGCAAAGGGATGAGAATTGGAACACGCTGTGAATGAGATCAGTTAAAGGCTTAGGTTCAGAAATTACGTTTTTGAGTTGAAAGCTCTGAAACTTGCCACGTGGGGTTGTCTCAAAATGGGGAATACCCACGAATGTGGCGATTTTAGTCAGTTGAGCCTTTGCCAGGATTGGTGCGGCTCACACTTCACCTGCTGCACCTTGGATGGTGATGTGCTGCTTTGTGAAAGGTGATGCTTATACCAGGAACAAAGATGAGCAAATCTGTTTGTCGGTTTAGTTTATTTTGAATAAACAATCCTATCCCACCTGGGATGATGATCCTAGTCTGAAATCACCAACCAGTTGAAGCCGCCTGGAAAACCCCAATTTTAGGTGAATTGGCTGACGACTTTTTTTTTTTGGCTTTCTATGGGGGCCTTTTTTTTTTTGTGGGATCCCTGGGATCCCTGGGATCCACCGCAAATTCCCATGGCGTTTTTTGGGCCACCCGGATGCGGTGTTTAACCCCAGGTGAAGCTGGTGCAGGGCACTGCGGATCGAACGCTCTGCTGGGTTTCCCCAGCGATGGGCGCGGATGGTGGCGCCTGTTCGCGTTGTAGCTAACCCGCCAAATCATTGGGAGATACCGGGGGATATTTTTCGGTGTAGTCCATGGATGTCCGTGGCATACTCATCTAGACCACAAATTGCTCACGGAAATAAAATCCTGGTAGTTTTGTCGTTCTTTTTCACCAACAAACTTGTTTTTGAAAGCCAGCACAACTGAGGGGTTTGATGGGTATGATTAGTTTTAGTTTCAACTGCGAACCGGTTATTTTTAGATATTTTTAGCATCCAACAGACGCCCAACTTCAGGTATGCAAATGACTTGATCCATAACACATACATACATATGTATATATATATAAATACATATATATATATAAATACATATATATATATATATATAAATACATATATATATATATATAAATACATATATATATATATATATATATGGGCCTTATCTTTCAGCAAGAAGACAAGACGAACATGCTAGCAGCTGCTATCAAAAAACACGGGGCTTGCTTTCATCCAATGTTCCCGGACATGATATGTCTCAAAACACGACCAGTGACACTGTGGCTATGGAGATTTTCAGCTGGAAATGAAGATATCATGGAATGCATGGTGGGATGATCCCGGCCAAACCCCTTCAACTTGGTTACCATTCAACAACCCATGTGACCACCAGATAATTTAAAATGACCAGAATGATCAACTATGATTGCTAAGGTTGCATCCTGTGGGGGCCCATGTGAAATTATCTATGAAGATATTCAAGTATGAAGTTTATTATGAACACTGTATATTCACATATATAGAAATGCATTATGTATATATACATAATACTTGATATCTATAGACACAAACATTTGTAAATGTATGTATATACAGCATTCATATACAGCACACATATGATGCAGTGGTAGTATGTCTAATGTATTAATGTATCCAAATGCTCAGCCGACAGGTCAAAGCTCTGCCTACGATGTTGGTTGCCTCAGCAATCAATGCCAGGGTAGGGCAGGGCTTGGAAAAATATGGCTGAAACCATGGGATATAAAATATACCCTCTGGTTATTTAACATAGCCATGGAAAATAACCCATTTATAGATGATTTTCCATGGTTTACCTATTAAAAATGGTGATTTTCCATGGCTATGTTAAATAACCAGACGGTAAGCTACATAAGTTGGGATAGAATCCCTACTATGGTCACTATCCACTTACTGTAGTTCACTGGAACGGCACTTCCTAAGTAGATGTCCCCTTATTTGAAGTGACAAACCCATTTGAATGACCTGCATTTCGAAGCTGCACGTGGAATTGGAAGGTATCCTGAACAGCTTCGGAGATGCCCAAGGTGTTGTAGTTTTCCGGCTTGAGCCGAGGTGCCAGTAGGGAAAGATGCTATAGGCAATGCAGCCGGAGCCTCTGATTTTCGCAGCATCAATGGAGCCATCAATGGTGTCCGGTCACTTGATGTTGTACCGCTCTGAGAGTTCCCAGGCTATTTCAAACGTCACTTTCCACGTTTGCAGCACAGAACCTGTCTCTTCAGGATTTTTTAGGTTGCCATTCTGAGCATTGTCACCAGTTTTGTTTTGTTTTCCGCTTGAGGTTATCTCAAGTTATCTCCAAATGTGGAACCCCATAATCCAATGGTTGGCCTTTGTTTTCCCTATTAACATCGCAATTTTGATGTATTCACCATTAGGCAAAGCCGTTTGGAATCATGATCTTGAATGTGCAGGGCGATAGGCATAGTTGAGCTCTAATTTCTCCTGTACAGAACAGATTTGGGAATGAGTCAGTCAAAACCTTATGATACCACATTGGTGGATGAAAGTCGAGCAATTTTGATATTCGCCAGGGTCTTTGGGGGTTTTGAGTTTTTGATCACTACGCACTACGGGTGCTGAGGGAGACTTGGGCAAGACAAATGGCGCCCTGTCATTGACGAATTCAGGGAACCTGCTGACCAACTCACAGGTGCGTCCATCCCCAGGTGGGTGATATGGTGAAAAATCTCCACTCAGTTGATGCAAACTCTGGGTAGGACCATAGGGTTACCCTCTGGTAACCTAACATAGCTATGGAAAATCACCATTTTTAATGGGAAAATCAACTATAAATGGGCTATTTTCAATAGCTATGTTAAATATTGTTAAATTACCAGAGGGTAAAGTTATATAAATGATTCATACTGATTCATAATGATTTTACTGGTCACTTGCTCTGCACATATAAGCTATAGTCTTCCAAGCTCTTCCCCTGTTCTGCCGGCCCCTCTTTTTGCAGCCTTTTCGGCGAGGGGCTTCAGCGACCTGTTGGCAGCTGGATAACTCATGGCGACCTCAATGCGTTTTTCCAAAAAATGATGGTCAATGCCGGGGAAGGCTTCAAATATGGACGCAAATCAGGTATGGAATTGAGGATACCCTCTGGTAAACTAACATAGCTATTGAACATTGCCATTTATACTGGATTTTCCCATTAAAAATGGTGAATTTCCATAGTTACGTTAGTTTACCAGAGGGTATTCTCTAGATGCACCATCCCAGAGATTTCTTATTGTTGTAATTGTTGTTCTCTTCATTTGCGGTTGCTGTTACAACGCGAAAATTAACTCGTCGCCATGGCACGAGTTGCCCTTGTCACCTGCGGGGAACTCGGAACTCGTGGTGGTCCGGTGTTTTTTGGGCAGTCGGGGGGCAGGCGTTGACTCAAGTTGGGTCTCCCACTTTGCCATTGAGTTTTCTGCAAAAGATGAGGGGGACCATCAGCTTCTTGACGTTTTGGGGTGTAATTAGCTACGTTGGCAACAAATTCGGACGACCACCGTTTGTCTTATACATTTGTACAAGCACTGGGCTTTGCTAGGCTAGAATCCCAGAATCAGTTATTTTTTTTTGCACGTGGATGATGCAGGAAAAAGGATTTTTTTTCGGTCTCAGGCAGATTGAAATTCTACAATTGTGGACAGTTCACCATGTTCACCAGTTCGGCGAGTCTATTGTGCCCAACCAAATCCTTTGGATGGGACAATCAAAAGTTAAAGCTGAGGGATCTGTGGCGCTGACATCCCAGTGGGGGACTACAAACTGGCAAAAATGTTGGTCATTTGGAAGATTTTGGAACTACTTTGATATTAAATCTATATTATATATATATATATATTCATATGATATTGTTTGATGTTTTTCAGAAATTCGTTTCCCAAAATTCCCGGGATGAATGGCTCAAAATCAGCCTAGTGATGACCCACAGAAAACAAATGCGCGCCTGAACCTAGCTGGATGTAACATGCTGGGCGCAGTCATGACAGGATGGTCAAAACATCTATCAGCACTGTTTTTGTCTTATCATTGGGCAGTAAATTTGCAGTATCTATAATTTAAACGTTACTAGATCAAGTATAAATCACATAGATAAGCGAATGAAGATGTATACTATCTCCAGTGATACCATATCTATATTTTCTTCAGAAACATTCACAGCGATGATGGCGGGGTATATCTGTGCATTTTTTTGTACATACGAGAGCAAATATATAACCACTGCAGGCCCCATGCCTCGGGAAAAAAGGACCAACATTCACTACCTGCCCACGCTGAAACGACTTGTCCTCGCCATGGATGACTTTGGCTGTGAGCTGCAGCCCCTGAGCTCCCTTGGGAGCGAAACCGACGCTTCGCAGGTGACTCGCGGTTTCGGCAAAAATTTGGTAGGAATGGCTGCTGGCTTGTGCTAAGATATTCCAGGTCTGTATGCTTGCCACAGACTATGGATATTCAATCAAATAGATCACCATCTCAGCCAAGTGGGTAACAAAAATCAGAGAAAGCGCCTGAAAGATGAGATGACCACCGAAGAAGCTGTCGGTCCCGAGATGAATGGTTTCAGATCCAAACAACCAGCCAAACTGGGTCCAAAAAGGTACACACCCAAACTCCCAGACGAAAGAGAAAGACTCCCAAATTTGAACAGAATTTGATATTACGGTATTAGCAGTAGTATTAGGACGATGACATGAACGTCATGAACCATGGCCTCCTTTTGCTATATTTTGCTGCGTTCCCTCGAGGCATCTTGGCTGCGCCCCAAAGTGGCGTGCGGCCGCCGGACGCTCGGGGCGCTGGGTCTGGGAACTGTCCTCCTGGCAGCTGTGCTGCTGTGGCCACGCCAGGTGCTGATGCCGGAGCCGAATGTGAGAAGGGATGAGAATTCGCCTATTTTGGCCATGCACATGTCTACTCATTTCATCTCATTTGTATATTATATATATTATAATATGATATAATATGATATAATATAATATGATATAATACAATATAATATAATATAATATAATATAATATAATACAATATATAATACGATATATGATATGATATGATATGATATAATATAGTATAGTATAGTATAATATAATATAATATAATATATATGTATATCATATATCTATATGTGTATATATATATATGCATACACATAGATATGAATATATATATATATACATACACTTATCTGTATGCAAACATGTTGTATATTCTGTACATTGAAAGATATATAGCATGTACACCACGGCTGGTCTGCCAGGCAGCTGCCATTGAGTCCCAGCCGGAGATGGAGCTCATTGAGTCCTGGGAGGATCTGCCAGGCATTGAGGAAGTGGTGCGAGAAGCACAGGAGCTGCCGATACAGCAAGTGACCTGGCTGGCTGGGGATATTCCAATGGGTGAACTCTAGCAACAATGGGGACAGTACCCTCTGGTAATTTAACATAGCTATTGAAAATGGCCATTTATAGTGGATTTTTCCATTAAAAATGGTGATTTTCCATAGTTATGTTAGTTTACCAGAGGGTATCCAACCTTGCAGGTGACACCTGAAGACTTTTGAGGCAGTTCCTCCAGTCATCAAGAGCAAGGGTGTAGAACAGGCTTCTGAAGATCGATTACCACATGGGTTGGCAGATAATTCCAGGTAGGACTGACCGGCAACAGCCGGGCAATAGCCTGCTGAAAAAAAGCACCTCCTCGCTGGCCATGACCTCCACATTTGATCATTTTTCTGTTGAAACCTGACAGAGAAACTGCCAAGTTCTCCCCAGGCACGTGTGTCTGCCCAGGTGACTCTTCCAAATGAATGGAACCTCACCGAATGTGTCATTGATGGGTTTCAGGCACATTGTGGTGGAATCGCTTGAAATGATCGCTACCCATTCGTGGCACTCCGTCAATGATTCAATTTAAGCACTCGATCAATGCCCTTCCAAGCAGTGCAAGTGTAGGCAACATGGAAAAGAATCATCGCTTTGCAACAGCAGCCTACGTCTTGGCTTGGTGTCAACAGATACTCTACAGTCTACAGTTGTCAGTCAGTAGCACTATCAGTTGTTTGTTCCCCAAAATTTCCATATTTTTGCCAACAAGACTTGGATTCCATAAAAAAATAGGTCCACCATTTTTCAGGACTCTCCAAATATAATACAGACCTGTGACCTTTGGGAAATTGCCAGGCGATGACCTACCTGGGCACCGCTGTGCTGGAGCTCTACCAGGTCGCTCGCATCAAAGGATCGCGCTGCCCCGACGACTCCCCAGCCGGATGCGCGGTCACTGGGCGCCGTTGGTGGCGAAGCTGGGAAGCTGGGAAGCTGGGAAGCTGGTTGTGATATCTGAATAGACATAAGAAAAGTCGGAAAGACTGGGTGTTCTGCTGCTGATGATAATGATGATGATGATGATGATGATGATGATATTGCCAGTGGGTGGTTAGATGATATGAGACTCTACTGTACAGAATTGGCGCTTGGCCCTGTGACCTCGACGAAAGTGATGTTGCATGACTTGGTCCATTCAGAAAGCCTATGTATACCTTTGTGTTTTTTCATTTTAATGAGTACTGATGGTGATTTTACCAAATTTCACCATTAATCCATTAGTAACCATGAAATTCACCATTAGTAGTTCATTTTAATGGTTACAAATGGTGATTTTACAATCGTCTTTTTGGTTTTTCTATGCACTGCACACATCATCTTTAGCTTCTCCTCATGCAGGCGAGCGTGGCGGGAATCTTTGCTGCCATGCGCCTTTGGCGCAATGGGCGGGTGACCATTACTGGACGACTGGATGTCTCCACGAATGGTTTTTTCATGTTTTTTCCAAGAAAGGATAGCTGATAGCTTCCCACAAGATCCCACAAGCACATGATGACTTTCAGGTTGTTGATGAAACCATGAATCAGTCAGATGGGCTGGAAATGAACGGTGAGGGATTTCGTTCCGAGATCCTGGGTCGGAGCCTACCTCTCCATGGCTGCCAATGCATGCGTTGCGGTGCCTTGGCAGTCTTGGGGTGGTGGGGATTGACGATGGTGTTGGGGCTATGAACCTACGATATTTTTGGGATCATCCATGTAGACAGAACCATTTTATAGTACGATAGTAAAGTAGTATAGTCTGTATAGTCAATACAACCAGACAAGTGCAATGAATTTAAACAGAATAATTGCATCAGAACCAGGCCTTTCATTGGCAATCTTGATCATCAAACAGGACACTTTTAAAATCCTCCATGTATGCTCTTGGGGGGCTCATTTTTTTGGCGAATTTGAACAACATCAAAATCAAAGCTGTTGTTCGAACGAGATGCATACATCTCAAAAAGAGGATGCCATCAACCACAAATCAAAAGATTGATCTTTTTTTTGGTGTAGTGTTAGTCAACCAAGACCAGCCCCAGCCAGCTACCTTGAACCGTTCACCTTGAACCTTTAAACGTTAGACGACGGCAGGCGGGTGATACGAAGGCCAACTGTGCCAACGATTGGCTCACCTTCATGGCCTCGCTGTCTGAAGTCGCGGTAGCTGGGGCTACGGAGCCTCGGGCATTCGGCGTTCGGCGAAAGGTCTCCTGGAAAGGTCCCCTGAATTTGGGTGTTTGCCAAGAAGAATGGGGATCATCATGATGTGAATATTTTTTGGGAATAGATATGGGATACATGATATATGATATATATACATATATATACACATATTTATTCATGTATATATATATATACATATGCATTATGCATATATATATATGCATTATGCATTATGCATATGTATATATATATGGGTATAACGTGTTTCACCACCCCCACCCAGTGTTTTCAAGCATTCTATATTTGCACGTTTCAGAGATGTTGTGCCCGTTTCAGAGATGTTGTGCACGTTTCAGAGATGTTGTGCACGTGTCACAAAAGTTGTGCACGTTTCACAAGTCCCCTAATAACGTTCGTGGTTAACTCTATACATACTGAGCGCATTCTAATCAGCAAAAGCATTGGGGCGACCAAACACGTTCTCAGAATATATATATATATGTATATAAATGTAACTAAGAATGATATAGGGTAGTTGGGTTCGGAAAGCAATAATTAAACATGAAAAGAACATCCCAAAATGTGACAAACTGGGTCTAGAGCATTGAACCCCGCACTTTTGTTAAATTTGACATAGCTATTGACAATCACCATGGTCAAATAGGTAAATCATCAATACATCACCATTTTCCAGTTCGCTATGTTAAATTACCAGAGGTTATTGGATTGAACTTTCTGCTTTGTTGCTTCGTCATGTTCTCAAAAAAATGTCACGAGTCGCGGAAATCTATGGAAATCTTGGAAGCCAAGGTTTCCGAGGACTGCAACTTCGATAAAGATTGGTTGAAACTCCTGAAAATCACCAAGGACGGATATGGAGAAATACTTCGGAATACTCACCTGTTATTACTGTTATTCTCCAGAAAGATTGGTTGAGGACTGGGCGAACGAAAAAAGTAGGTTGACTTCACTGACCTCGCTACAGATGACGGTTAGCAGGGGCAACTACTCAAAATGGCTTCATTTCTGCTTCGGGATCTTTAGCAGTTTGCCCAGAATACAACACATTCCTTGCATTCCTACCAGTCTCCATATGCCACTGGAAGGAGCAAACGGTACCTAAATTGCTTCCAAGATTGATTACTTCATGCTAGAGTGCTTGACTGGACACGTGTGGCTTGGAAGATCCTCAAGCAAATTGGATTAACCTCCAGCTATAGCGGCTGTTTTGATTTTGGCTTGTGACCCAAAGCCATATACTGCTACCACTGTCTGCAGGAGGAGGAACCTGGGTGGAAGAAATTTGTTCCAGCAGCAGCAGGGCCCAAAGTCGACACGGTGATCAAGTTCGACAAATTGAACCGGGCTACTCTGGCCCAATGGGAGATCCGCTGGCCAGTTTCTAGAAACCTCGAATGTTCATATTGCATCAGATTGCCTGTAGCTCGATTCAAATCACGAAAGGTAGCGTCAGCTACCTGAGTTCTCCGTGCTTCAGCACAAGCTTAGGGGGTATTGGGGGGCCAGCCCGTGGAATTCATGGAATTCTCGCCGTTATGTATTGGATATCAATT
>Ga0126342_10018663_pt1 | contig 11867 bp, 13 predicted proteins | sample Cyp1metagenome_FD_92528 | JGI IMG/M metagenome (GOLD analysis project Ga0126342, IMG submission 92528) | Coral microbial communities from Lord Howe Island, Old Settlement Bay, Australia - Cyphastrea 1 metagenome | ecosystem: Host-associated > Invertebrates > Cnidaria > Coral ... | reverse complement strand
GCCACCAGAGAACTTGTAGTTTATCCTGTCTGTTTGACAAAGCAACAGTGACAGCAAAGGCAACGACCAGCTCTGCAGATATTCCAGTTCCACCACTAACAACTAGCAGCGGCACCCACTTCACATAGACGCGCGTTAGCATTTACTGAAGGTTTTAGCTACGGCTTCAAACATGAAAGATAAAATGCAGGGTTTCAGACTATTTAGATCAGTCATGGTTTTAAAGGCACAATAAGAAGCGGCACGCAAGGAATTACGCTTTATCAACAAAACCAGGAAAAGACATTTTGGCAATATATATATATATATATCTCTTTATATATATATATATGTGTGTGTGTGCTCAACTTCTGGAAAACAGCCCATATCTATCATATCTGCCACTAAAAACGCCCACTGATAGGCCTCAGCGATTTTTGGGCCAGGTGCTAACCCCTCGGCTATCCGCTCTGAGCGCTACCGTCCTCTTGAAGGCGCCGCCGCGTTAAAGCTGAGAGATCAGCGAACTATTCATGGAGGCTTTGAATGTGAAACATCAATTTTTATGGAACATGATCAATAAATATTATATGACATATTTTGAAATGTTATGTATAATTACCAATGTATTTCGATCTATTCACAATCCATTGGCATTATATAAGGTTATGCTCTTTTCAAATGTGTGATTTCATCCCCAACATCCACCACATGGGTTTCTACCCAGGTTGTGGTTGCAGCAGGGGCTGCGGCAGCACATTGCCTGGCCCCTAGCGGCCCTAGCGGCCCATCGGAAGACCCGAGGAAAATGATCATGGTGGGATTTTCCACATCTATGTTAGTCTGTAGATGTTTACAGGAGGGTAGGGACTAGATGTGTTTATGCACACATCCCGAGGTTCAACAAACCATAACAAACCCCCAAGTTTGACAGGCTTCAACACTGATCAAATGCATAGATATCATGAGCCCATCAGAAGGAGTTGGTGGTTGTCGTTTGTTCCCCAAGGTCACTAGGGGAAAGAGGTTTTGACCCATGAATCATATGAACAACTCTGCAAGTAGCAGGTTTTGAACCCAGGGTGAGGTGCAGTCAGCGGTTTTGAGTTTTTCGATTGAAGAACATTGAAGAATATTCATGCCCATCAGGAATCCTGCAAGAGAAGCTGAAAAACCAGGTCCGAATTTCAGCCCCTGTCCCCTGTCCAACATCTAGGCCGGCCGCTGCTAGAAGCAGCCGCCAACCGAGCGGTTGGGAACCCCCAGAGTGGATCTGACCACCTGGCTGGGTGGGCCAAAATTTGGGGCCCAGACAACCACTGATCTGGTTGGAATGTTTTAATTTTTTTTGCGGGGGGATGCATCTGAAGAAGTAATTGATAAATCTAGTAAAGCATCTAAAGCATCTCATGTTTGGATGGCATCCAAGTTTGAACCATACCATGCCCATATACGCAGAGGAGCAAGAATTGTTTGTGTATGCTGAGTGAATATGGTGGTCGGGGGTAGATGCCGGACAGGAAATCACAATCCCTCTTCATTGCAGTGCATGTTTCGCCTCGTTTTCGGGTACAGTTAGTTAGGCAGCTGCATTCAAGCAGATCTTGCATCATTTCGATTTACAGAGCCAGACTTTCCCACGTGGCAAAATGTGGACCGTCCAGTAAGGCCACCATGCCCTTCATTTTTCTGTGTAATCGCTCAAATCACTACCCGACCCTAATCATCAACCAGTGTTGTAGAATGTTGCTTAAATAGTGCAGTATAAGCAGCAAAGATTGAAGTTCGTAAACTCCGACTAAAATAGTGATACAACAAGACAAATTTAGATGGTTCTATCTGTTTTTTTGGGGGGTTATACGGTATATTTGATGTACATGTTTGGCACCCCCTGAGTCTCCACATCCCCGTTGCGACGGAACCCATGACCGTTGCGACCTGGCGGGATGCTGGCTCGGCCACGGCCCCGAACGACCGGACAGGTGCCTGCTCGACTTCGGAGGGTTTTTCCATCAACAAATGGTGATTTAATGGTGACTTTAATGGAGGTTTAAGGGTGACTATAGGGTGACTGTCTTGGATTCCGATCCGTACTGGTCAAAACACTTCAGACGGTATTTTGGCGTTTCTGTGGTCCGAGCACCTGCTCAGAGTGCATTTGGGGCACAAAGAAGGCATGGATGATCAGATTTCCAGCTGCCAGGTAAGATTTTTACTGCCCGCTAGTTGTCAGGTGTTGTAAGTCGTTTTATTGCCCAGGTAAACTAGAGTTACTATAGTTATAATCACCATGAACAGATGATAATAGACGTCTACTTCCACCGGCCATGGGATTAGTTAAGTAGCTAGCAACCGGCTGATCATCCATTATTATTGTTTTTCTGATGATAATTCACTGTGTACCTGAGTGACAATATGTGACAATATGTGATCATCCATTATTTAGCCACTTATTTCCGCCAGTTACCAACCACTGAACCGATCCCAGGGCCCATCGCCCCCTCCGCCAGGCATCCCCTAATGGCGCTAACAGCAGCGCAGAACGCTGGGCCCCGGCGGCCTCTTCGCCCTTGCCGCAGCATGCTCTCTTTGGGAACGGCGGCTGCAAGGTGCGATGGGGTGCTGAAAAGATGGGAACATGACTGGTTGGTGATTTGGAACCATGGAATTTTATGACTTTCCATTCAGTTGGGAATGTCATCATCCCATATATTGGTTGGTAAAGACAACTGGTTGGTTTCAGACATGAATTTTATTTTTCCATATATTGGGAAGAATCATCCCAAGTGACTTTTATATTTTTCAAACATGACGTTTATTTGTTTCATAATATGTGGGAATAATCCTTCCCAAGTGACGAACTCCATGATTTTTCAGAGGGGTAGGTATACCACCAACCAGATAAGTATTGTAGGGATGAGATGATGAGGATATACCGATTTAACATATAACTATGGAAAATCACCATTTATAGTGAATTTTTCCCATTAGAAATTGTGATGTTCAATAGCTATGTTAAATTACCAGAGGGTAATTGATGATTTTTAGTCATGATACTTGTGGATCACTGAAGATGGAGTACAGCGGAACCAGCCTACCCTGGGGTTCTTAAATGTTCTTAAGTCCTATCTGTGGAAAAGTAGCGAAATTGTGAACGAGGCTACCCTCGAGTTCTTAAGGGGCTAGTTCTTAATCTTCACTTTGCGCTGCAGTTCCATTTTCATTTGGGCATATCGTTTTAAAAAATGGCTGGGCGCAAAATAAACATGCACTTCCATGATTTTCCCCACCTGCCAGGTGAGGGTCTCTAGATTTTAGCATAGTTGCTTTCTCCCGCTCCTTCTCCTCCGGCAGCCTCGGATTTCAACTGCGTGTGCCGGATCTTAGTGGGCACTGCCGGACCTCAACCGCGAGCTCCAGATCTCAGAATATATGTCAGATAGAATGCCAGAAAGGATGCCAAATAGATTGTCAGAATATATATATATATATCATATATCAGATAAAATGTCACTGGTGTGGATAACTCGAAGAAAGAAATTTAATTAAAGCACCTTTTACCTGTGAAATCCCATGAACTTCTCATGTCCTTGTTGTTTCCTCCCCGTTGTCTCCTGCCCCTGGCGCCTCAGCCTGAGTCTCGTTGTCTCCCACAGGGGACATGAAAAATGATGAGTGAGTCCTTCCAGACTTCCGGGCTTCACAAAGACATGACTTCCATGTTGAATATTTGGTCAAAGCATGTTCTATGTTGACCTAGCCCGGCGTAACCATAACTAATAAACACCCCTAGGAAAGGCAAATAAGAACTAATGGCCGCAAATCCAGCGTACCCTATAGGGTTCTTATTTCAAGCCCCTGAAATTCTTAATGCAATGGGTTCTTAAACAATGGCTTCACTGTACCCCACACATTTCAATCCTTCAGGTCTAGTTTCAAGGAGATACAATTATGAATATTTATGGCCAATAAGCAACAATTATGGATAAATCTGGGATAACATTTACAGACTTGTGCCTCTGGGCACTTCTGGGTGCTTTTGGATAAATATATTTATCTAGTGGGGATATAAGATATAATTGATATAATGGGTTTCCAGTCCATGGTGAGATGAGAAGATATCAGAAGTGCATCGGTGTGTGATCCATAATTAGATGGCTTCCCCAAATTCAAATATCAATTGTTGCGACTATGATAATCATTTAATAAAAGAGAATATAAATCAATTACAAGATAAGTTGCTGAAATATAGTTTAAAGGTATGATGAAAATTTAATCATTCCAAGTACAGTGGGTATACCTTATAATCAACCCACATATTAGGATCTTGTATTTGGCTTAGCTGCCCTCATTACTATTTATAGAGATGTATTACAGAACAATGTGAATATTAGGATATCACCATCAACAGGGACTTTAGTATCATAAAATGGCTGCAACCCGCGAGGAGAAGAAATTCCCAGTGGATAAGGACATGTTGGAATCCACCCTGCAAGAGGCTCGCTTGCTCGCTGGTTGCCAGCTGGTTGCCATGCTGGAGTCGCTCTATCCAAATATATCCATCTAACAGAGACATGGAAAAGGGAGAAACATCAAAAACATCAATGTATGAAGATAAAGATGTATGCATCAACAAAATGAAGGAAGGAAGGAAGGAAGGAAGGAGGGAGGGAGGGAAGGAACGAAGGAAGGAAGGAAGGAAGGACGGACGTTTTTGTTAAAAAGAAAACACAATAGGTAATATGTATTGATATTATTTTTGTTGAGGCCGGAACGGCAGGTAGTTTCTGCAGGCCTCAGGTTTCAATGGCCGGAGGTCCTTTTTGATCAGTGTCCTCATGGAAAATGATGGAACATGGCGGTGTTTAGATATGTTTAGTAGGTCTACCAATGTCTACCATCTACTGATGGATATTATGAAGTCAATTTTCTAACATTGACTCAAACAATGACCAAGTTTTGTTGGTAAGTAAATCAACCGTACATGGAACATGTAGGAACGATATCCTTGCTGTGGAATGTCCTTCGTGCCTCCAGATTCGAAAAGGAACATATTCTGGCATATCCCTCTGTAGCATGACGTGAAAATCAAGTGTCGATTTGGGACAACAACCTAAGCAGTCACACCAGTTAGCAGCAGGTCCCGCAAAATACTTCCAGAACAGGTACGCGGACTCACTGAAGAAGAGCTCTACAATGAGTTGAGCGGCTGGGAGGAGCTTGGTTATAGCCAGAGTCAAAACACACATATAGCACAGCTCTTGCAAAGAACCCATGGTAACCAGGAGCAAAACAAATAAGTTGCTCCCAGTCCCAATGGACTTTCAACTTTTTGGTGGCTGAAAAATCATGTTATAGAGTTGAAGGGGAAATCCACAGGACACTCCATTAACATATGAACAAGGTATACCCTCTGGTAAACTAACATAACTATGGAAAATCACAATTTTTAATGGGAAAATCCACTATAAATCATCATTTTCAATAGCTATGTTAAATTACCAGAGGGTAGAAACCTCGGTTTCCTGTAGATTTTCCACCGCCGTTAACTCACCCCGTTCAACGGGGCCGTTGGGAAATTTTCCCCACCGCCTCAAGGAGGACTCGGAGAAACTCCGGCGCCGCCAGCAGACGGAAGGGCAGCTCCGGCAGGAGGTGGAAAAGCTCGGCGAGGTGCCATTTTTCTTTGGAGTCCACCCGGAAAATCATGGGAAATTCGATGAAGAATATATACTCTCCCTATGGATCCAAGTATCTTCTTAGGAAGTGTTTGTGGTATAATTTACTATAATTTGGAGGGTTAAGTACCTTCTCAGACAGTGTTTGGATCCATAGGGTCTGGTTGGTGGTTTGGAACATTTTTATATTTTTTTTCCCCAATAGTTGGGATGATGATGCAATCTGACGAACTCATATTTTTCAGAGGGGTTGAAACCACCAAGTAGTACTTGTATTATCAACCAGCAACTTATCATGAAAAAGGTTGTTAAACAGTTGTTGCTGACCAATGATTGTGGTCGATCAATCCATCAAATTCATCAAAGACGATCTTCGAACCATGGTGAGGTAATGGATGTGTTATTTTAAGGTGTTTTAAGTTCCCACCGTGTTTAAGTACTAGTTGTTCTTTGGAATAGAAGAGTTGGGACCACTTATCTCGTACACATCCAAGGAATCTGTCTAGATTGGGTGGCTCACCTGCCACTAAATTAAATCTGTTCAGTATAAGTGTTTATCATTTGGATCACACACACATATGGGTTATATAACTTATATATGGATTATAAACCGGATATGCATGTTCAACCACAAAACAGACAATTTTTAGATAATTTATTGTATATGTCAGTATTGAACCTCATGGTTTTTTGGGATCCCTCATTTTTAAGAAATCACCATATGGATTCGCATTGTAAATATATTTAACAACCTGAGTTGTTTTGCTGGTTTTATATGGTTTTATTTTACCATTTACTGTAATATGTAAAGTACTGGGTAGTAGACCTTACTCGTCTCATTTTACGAGAAGTCGTCTCGCAACCGTCGTGCCTATGGCATTATGGGAAGCGCTGTTAGACACCTCATCCCAGATTAGTCATATGTTTTGGGGCATGTTGAGTTTTTGATGCAAATCGTAAGGCCTTCGCCTTCACCACTATAATCCACTATACGTATAGGGTACTGTAAATTACAACGACCTTGCTGGGACCTCACAGGAATGATAGTAAGGATAACTATCCCCATTGTGGGCCTTATTTCAGATGAGTGAAATATGATAATTTGCCCAGATGATTATATACCGTATGAGATATCCATATGCTATGGTATACCACAAAATTCACCATTTACTATCATATCATTATTATTCTATGATATACAGACAATAGTAACAAATATATATATATATATATAATGGGTAAAACAATGATAAACCATCCCCCAAATCACCATAAATAGTCCCAGTCATGGGTGGTTTATGACATTGTTTTACCCACAACATATCAAGTAGGCAATTTTATCAATGGGAATTTCAGGATTCTAAAATGGAGGTACTGTACCATATAAGGCCATATTTTCTGGGGATATTCCCTTACATAGGCCTTTGATTTTACCTTATATATGGTAGGTACCTCCAATTTAGGATCCTGAAATGGCCATTGATAACCACCATTCATCATATATAGGAATATGGATATGGAATATGATAATAGGAATATGACAATCATGAATATGATATGGATTAGGGTGTAATAATCATCATAGTTTTTTTTTCAAATACCCTCTGGTAATTTAACATAGCTATTGAAAATGGCCATTTATAGTGAGTTTTCCCATTAAAAAAGGTGATTTTCCATAGTTATGTTGGTTTACCAGAGGGTAATGACCATGGCTGTTCCCTCACGCAGGAGGTCGAAACCCTTCAGCACCGCTGCAGCGCAGCGCAGAGCCGCGCCTTAGAGGCTCAGGCATCGCAGGTGGAGGCGCAGCGGAGGCCCGCGACGTGCTGAAACGGGCAATCGTCTGCTGACGTGCTTCGTTATGGCCCGAAATAGCAGTCATAAGTACTAACAAAACCCTATTTATATATGGATATTGGAGATTTATGGATATTTATGGAATGTATACATAATTCCATTGTTATAAGTTTAATAACCTGGATATTTATGGAATGTATAATTCCATTGAAATCCAGTTGGTAACCAGTTATAACAACTAATAAATGGCCATATAATCCCATTCCCTAATATTAAACACCTTCCAAATGGTCCCAATGATGTGGAAATCCCCTATTAAACCATGGTTGATGGGGGATGTTCAATATTAAGGGGAAGGGATTACTAAGTCACTCCATTTATGGAATGTATAATCCATTATAATCCCATAGAAATAACTCATGGCCATGGCCATAACTGTAGACTCATGACTGTTTGGGCTTGACGGGGGGAAGGGCGTCAGGAGCGAGTTCCAGCTGGGTTTGGTGAAGCGTCAGCTGCAGTCCCTGAAGCGCGGCACCAGCGCACCGAGCGGCTTGGCCCAGCGCTGTCGTGACTGTCAGCGGAAGGCGGAGCTTCTCAGACGCAGGGACCGCGGGAAGGGGGACATCCCGGCCACGAAGTGAGTGGGGGTACCCTGTGGCAATTTAAGAATAGGCTATGAATAATCACCACTTTTAAGTTTCAGAGGTAAATCATCATAAACTAGTTGGTGGTTTGGAACATGTTTTATGTTTCCATATGTTGGGAATAATCATCCCAACTGACTAATATTTTTTCAGAGGGGTTGAAACCACCAACCAGTAAATCATCGTCAATTTTTCCGTAGCCAAAGGGTGGGAAGTGCTGGACTGGAAGATAGGCGAAGATAAGGGGAAAGATCATTCTGAAAATCATTTGCAAATCCTTTCATCGAAATCTGGAAATGAGCATAGAGATAACGTTGGGATTTGAACATGGGTATAGTAGCGTCGTTAATTTTGATTTGGTATGTTGATAATTCAAGACCAGCAACAAACGGGTCGGAATCATCAAAAAAACACGTAATTAATCCAACTGGGAGCGACAGGAATGGGCCATATGTCACTTCATCAAAAATCACGTGTTGGGTCCAGGGATGTCCAGGGTTTTTCACGCCCATAACGCAAGGTTGTTTGACTTGGAACGGGAGGCGCTCCAAAAGGAGGCCGCCATGAAGAAGAAGGCATGGCAGGAGCCTGGCAGCCGCGGCGAAATGTGCAGGTTTCCTGAAATGGGGGTACCCCTCAATCAATCCATTATACCCTTTGGTTATTTAACATAGCCATGGAAGCCATGGCCCATAGAAATAGATGATTTTCCCAGCTAGAAACCTCCATTTATAAGGGATTTTGCATGGCTATGTTAAATAACCAGATGATAAATTATCAATCATCCATTTTGGGGTGCCCCATTTATGGAACGTCCCATGTAAGAAATTTAGATTTGAAAAAATGACGTTTTGGATTTGGCATTGGTCATTGATGATTTCCATGTTCAAGAACATTGAATACCCTCCGGTAAACTAACATAACTCTAAAAAATCACCATTTTTAATGGGTAAATCCACTATAAATGGCCCTTTTAAAATAGCTATGTTAGTTTGCCAGAGGGTAACTATCAAGAGACGGCAGATTAAGCAGCGGATAGATGGGGTGATGATGGGTGACCTCCTGCACGGCAAGATTGGGGATATAATTCGGTACAACATTGAAGTTTTTACTAAGAAAGGTACCCTCTGGTAATTTAACGTAGCTATTGAAAATGACCATTAATAGTGGATTTTCCCATTAAATCCATGGTGAATCCGCCAGGCTGCCTCCAGCCAAGCCGCCGATGGCGAGGCAGCGCAGCTGCTGGCGGAGCGCACCCAGCTGCAGCAGCAGCTGCGCAAGACGCGGGACCGCGCAGCCGTGCCCAAAATGGAGATGTCAATGGAAAAGTTGGGATTTCACATGGATATAACGACAACACACACACACACTGGTGATATATATATATATATATATTATGTAATATATAATGTATAATATAATAAAGTATTTTATAGTATAGTATAATATAATTTAATATAATATAACACAAGATAATATGATATAATATAACATGATATAATATAACATGATATAAATATGTTATCATATGTTAATATTAATATAGTATATTTTTTTAACCAATGACTAACGAATGAAACAGTTAGCCCAGCTTCGCAAAGCAGGAGATGGTGGAACTCAGTCAGTTGCTGACCGACGAACGGATGCTGCTGGAGAAACGTCCCTGGGACTCAGGGCGCAAGGGTGGAAACGTCCTATCATTTGTGGGTTTAGGTATAGGAAATGGCGATAACTTATATGATTTTATGACCTTTATGACTCACATACATATATATATATATATACACACATAGCCGTGGTTGAAAACCAATTATTGTTATTGGTGCGGTTATTAGTGTATGTGTTTTTGGTTGTTGTTTATTGTTGTTTGTCTATTGTTGTTATTGGCATTGTTGGTGTCATTGTTGTTGCATTATTGTTCTATTGCTGTATTGTTGTCCTGTTGTGTTGAAGTTGTGTTGCTGTTGCTGTTGTTGTTGCTGCTTGTGCTGTTATTCTTCTTTTTGTTGGTGTTGTTGTTGTTGCTGTTGTTCTTCATGTTTTTGTTCTTGTTCTTGATGGTTGTGTTCGTGTTTTTGTTCTTCTTCTGGTTCTTGTTTGTGTTCTTGTTCTTGTTGCTGTTGCTGGTGTTGATGTTCGTGTTGTTGCTGTTGCTGTTGTTGTTGTTGCTGCTGTTGCTGCTGCTGTTGCTATCGATATACCTTGGAACTGTATGGGGGCAGGCAGTGATGTGATATGTAGGATGTAGGTGTATACAAATATATTGCACACGCGTCTATGTAGAATGGCAGTTGGTTATAGCATGTTAACAGAGAAAGTGCGGTGATGGACTAAAACTTGCTGAACAATTATGAGGCGATTAGCCGGCTAAAAATGGGGACGTACATGTCGCTGACATAATCTAAGCATCAATGATCGCAATTAAACAACAGACTGGGTGTTTGGAACAATAAACTACACTACCCCCGGCCTCAGACATCCAAGGTTTACAGTAGCAGCTACTCAGTAAAATTAGGATGGGACGATGGGATCAAGAGTGGAGCCGGAGGGGCCTCCATGGACCATTCACGTCTGTGAATTGTCTTATTGCTTGGTAATCAAAGATTAATTAACACTGGAATTTCATGAATCTCCTGATCTCTATCTAAACTGTCATAGGTTTCCAGATGATGGTTTTTTTTAGTGCCAGGTTAGTTCACCAATGGGGTGCCTCTGGGGCGCAAGTGGTTGCCCAATATTGAAACTCTAGTGAAACTTTTGAGCCTAGGACCAACCAACTCCAGTCCAACTCTTCCAACTCGAAAATCATGGGCCAAAAGTGACTAAGTGCTAGTGCACTCACAAGATGAGTGCAAGGTAGTGTCGCACGTCATGCCGCCGTTCCATGGTGTTTCAAGTTTTGATCTAGTGATCTATGTAAGTCACACATTAACTTCTTGATGTCTTGAACATTTCTGAACCTAGTTTCTCCCAAAAGTTTCCTTTATATAGGTAGGTTCCCTTAAAAATACGCTGAACTCCCTTGTTGCACACGCGTTAGAGCAGGGGGAGCGGCACCATGACCCGGTCCCTGTGAACCGCAGGCAAGATGACCTCTGGGGAAATGTTGAGGGAGATCGCCGCACTGGAAGAGCAGGCGCACGAATCGCATTTCTGGATCTCTTGGATCTCTTTGGAAGTGGAAGATGCGCCATGTTCAAAATTGCAAATGTAGGATTGAAGTCAATGTATAAATATATACATATATATATAATAGTTCTAAGTTTTAAGTGGTATTCTCCTGTTGTTCAACTTATTTTTCCTGCTTGGTTGATGATCCAATCATAAGTGATGTATTTCTGTTCATTTCCCTTGGAAAAAGAGTTCATTTCCTCACTTTCATCATGAAATTCAGGACTTCCCCGAGATTCCCACCTGAACCACACCATGCCGTGCCTGCCTCGGCCGAGGCGGACGACGTGGAACGCAACGGGCAGCGCGTGGTGGCCGAGATGCGCAGCAGCCTGGAACGCCTTGCGCAGCGGAGTGAGGATCTGAGAAAGGCCAAGGAGAGCGGCCGGCTGGGGATTTCGAGCTGAAAATCGGCTGGTGATTTAGAGGTAGTATAGGTAGTATACCCTAAGGATCCATGTATGGAATATTTACACTCTGGTAAACTAACGTGATGTACTTTTTCCGCGTATAACGATAGGTTTTTCCACGTTAGGTATGTGTAAAATGGCCATATCCCGATGATAGCCACGTTAGTTGCGTCCTCCTTTTG
>Ga0126342_10018662_pt1 | contig 11867 bp, 12 predicted proteins | sample Cyp1metagenome_FD_92528 | JGI IMG/M metagenome (GOLD analysis project Ga0126342, IMG submission 92528) | Coral microbial communities from Lord Howe Island, Old Settlement Bay, Australia - Cyphastrea 1 metagenome | ecosystem: Host-associated > Invertebrates > Cnidaria > Coral ... | reverse complement strand
TAAAATGGAGGTACTGTACCATATAAGGCCATATTTTCTGGGGATATTCCCTTACATAGGCCTTACATAGGCCTTATATATGGTAGGTACCTCCAATCTAGGATCCTGAAATGGCCATTGAATGTGGTAAACCCTGCCAGAAACAACCATGACTGGGGATGGTAAACATAGCACCCTGGGTTTAAAAAACATTGGATGACATGTGGGAAGTGCCTGGCAAATTACGAGTCGTTTCTTGAAATACCATCTGGTTATATATGGTTATATAACATAGCTATGGAGAATGGTTCATTTATAGATTTTTATTTTTTTTAATGATGTTTTGTGATGAATTGCCTATTAAAAACATGACTTTGCAATTTTATGCATAGCTATGTTCAATAAACAGAGGGTACAGTTTTTTGGTTGCTACACATGATATGTTCATTTCTCCCAGTTGTTCTTTGTTGATCCTTGAAGGGTCGAGTTTTTATGTCCCTGAAGATCCATGGTTTCGGGGATTTCTTGACGAAAGAAGCACCATATGATCCATGGATGTTCATTACAGAAAATGATCTACTGGTTGCTGGTTTGGAACTGTTGGTTTGGAACATGAATTTTATTTTCCATAATATATGGGATGTCATCCTTCCCATTGACTTTCATATTTTTCAAGATCGCTATTTCACATGTTAAAACCACCAACCAGTAGTGGATGTTCATGTTGATGTTCGATCTCTACAAGGTGGTGCCCCCCAAGTTATAAGTTGGTTTATAATCCCATCAACTATAGATATATCTACCACCTTGTATATCAGTTGAATCTCCAGAGCCCCTGCGGTTTTTCAATCAGAAAAAACCATCCGCCAGCACGTCTGGAACCGGATGGAACCAGATGCGGCGATTCCATGATGAATCCCACATCCAAAGTTGGAATCCAAAGCACCAAAAACGATGGGCCATGGAGTTAGGGAGTTAACTAGTTAGTAGCCATGGATTATTTTATTGGGATTTTTTGGAGGTAACACATATATCCCCAGTTACTAATAGTTTACTATTGGTATTCTATTGGTTATAATGATCCTTAATAATTGGTTAGTTACTATATTAACTAATTATAGATTCCAATTCATCATTGGTAAATTCTTCATAATTAATCTATGATTCCATAATGATCCTTAATAATTGGTTAGTTAATCCCCAGTTACTCGCCAATGTCCCAGGCCCAAAGAAGACGATGACAACGTCCTCGGCGTCCAAAAAGCCGCGGTCAAGCGGGGGACGCAGGACGGAGATGCCATGGCAGGGTTCAATCCATAAGATAACTAACATAACCATGGAAAATCACCATTTTTAAATATTTTTAATGGGTAAATCATGGTAAACTATATCATAGATGATCAGTTTCAGGCTTGAGAATCTTGAGAAACTCCGAATGACAAAGCATGGCAGTTCGCTATCCCTTGCCAAGATCCAGAGTCCGGGATTTTGAGACTCTACCCTGCAGGGTATGTTGAACAGAAATCGCTATGTAAAATCACCATTTTTCTATAGGCAAATCATGATAAATCGTCCACAAATGGGCCAGTTTCCACGGCTATGGCATGCTATCACTCTTTTTAATGGTCCATCAAGAACGATATTTATCCAATCCCATCCTGACCATCAGTGGCCAGTTCAGGGATTGCTGAAAGAAATTGTCAATACTCACTGTTCCAGTTCTTGTGCTTCTTCACAACACTGCGCAGTTTTTTTTGGTGTTGAGAATTACACTTACATTATCTTTCATTGGATTGGTTTAAGGGAAAATCTACAGGAAACCATGGTTTTTACCATTAAATATGGGGCTTTCCTGTAAATCTTCCCTTAAACCAATCCAATGAATCTTACACTTGCCGCTTGTTTCATGTTTGTTTTGTACCGCAGGAAAAAGAAAGGCTGGGGTCATCACCGGGAAGTTCCATAACTGCTGGGATGACCATAGCCTCACCATTGCTACAAGTCATATGAATCATTTGGGACGGTAATTCAAAAGGTGGGTAATTCAATGGTAGTTCAGTATAATCACATTCCTTCACTCTAGTTTGAGTCTGGTGCATTATATGAATATTACGATTCTTCGTAATCCCGTGTAAGAGCTTTGTGCTGAAGATTGTCAGATTGGGATCGTCAGGAAAGGAGATTGGAAAAATGACCTCGCGTTGATCAAGCGATTGAGAGCCAGGAGTGGTTACCTGCCGGACTGGTGGGGATGGGTTTTATGTTTATTTTTTGCAGCGGAAATGACCATCTACGGATTCATATTTTTTGGGTCATTATGGTAACTAAACATAATTTCCAGATAATACAATCCAAACTGAAGATTCTGGTGATGTGAACATTTGCCTCTTTTGAGACCTGTCTTATTTTGTTTCAGGAGGACCTTACTTGGACGGATCATGCTTGCGGATATCACCCACAATTTATTTTGCGTGATTCTAGCAACAAAAAGCCGGAACGAAAAGCAGCGAATTTTGGAGATTGAAGCAAGCAAAAACAAGATGTTATTGGTGCTTGGGCCATCGGCCATCGTTTCTTGTTTTATACTCCATGATCATCCGTTTTCGGACAATTCAATAGTTCTTAATCTCCTTAATTAATATTGATTGTTAAATATGGTTGATACGGTTGATCTCCCATTTTTGTTGTTGATCCGACATAACATCAATTGCAATGACCCTCAAATGGAGATCATGTTCAGTCCATCCGGTCACTTCTACCTTGGACTCTGAAGGACTGACATTTTTTTTAGGTAAATCGTAAATTACTTGGTGAATATAAACCCTGGTTGATGGTTTGGCATGGTTTGGAACATGTTTTATTTTCCCATATATTGGGAATTTCATCATCCCAACTGACGAACTCCATCATTTTTCAGAGGGGTAGGGCTCAACCACCAACCAGAAACAATAAATATGCTGGTATAGTTTTCCAATATATATTTTTTTTTATGTTGCCAACAATTCCCCATACGGCCATGGTTGCCAACTACCTATAAATAGCATTCGATGTTGGGGTTTTAACATCCATGGCCACATGTCATTTTCCAGCAATTTTGATATTTACCAAAAGTACTTAGAAGGGCCATGGGATTAGCGATTCCTGGTTAGTAACTGGGGATATAACCCTATCCCAATGAAATAATCCATCTACTAACTAGTTAACTAACTCCATGGCCCTTCTAAGTACTAGTTTATAAGTCCAATGACTATGGTTTATAGGTGATACATGGTGATATATCGATCTAGTTTTCATGGGATTATAATCCATTTATGATGTTGATGATCAATGATAACCATGATTTTCCATTATTAACCTAATCTAAACCATATAAATGGATTATTAAACCATGATGATGATGTGTTCCATCTAAACATCCATTTATAACTGGGAAGGGCACCACCTTGAAGGCTTTTGACCCATCCATGTTGCAGGCGCTCGGCGCCTGTGGATTCGATAGGCTGTGAACGCCTGGCCAATGTGAACGCCTCCCAGGACGGACTGGGACGTTGGGCACTGGACCGCCGTTGGGCACCAAGAAATACTGGATGAAGGGCACTTAGATGGGGGGGATTTAACCATCATGATTTTCGTTGGGATTTGATTGTAAAAGATGGTGACTTAGGGAATTCATTATGAAAACTACTGATTTAATTGGGATTTGATCATAGATACATTAGATACATGTGTTTCTATGAGATTTAGCGAAGCACACATTGTCATTCTATGTGAATCAACCATAGAAATTGGCGGCTTGACCGGCTTGACCATCGAAATATCGGTAAACTTTGAATCCTGGATGAACAGTTGAGTACAACTTAAATCTGGTTCTGTTTTTGGTGGAGATGAAAAATCCATCCAGCAACAATACCAGCTATAGGCAGGGTACCTGAGATTGGCAATGAAGCATGATTATTTAGTGACAAAGATGTTGAATACTGCCAGGTTTCATGGGCTTGTCTTTGGTTTTACTTTATGCTGGTGATCAACATGTCAATTATGTGCCCACATCGTGTAACTATGTGTAAATGCTGCTTTACACTTCTGGATTTATGATGCGGTGAGGTACTTGAATTGTAACTAAATCATATGATTTATTTGGTTTCAACTGTTTTCCCCAGAAACATAGGTTTTGCATACCCATATGCTCTATGGTGCTAGTAGTAGTAGTAGTAGTAGTAGTAGTAGTAGTAGTAGTAGTAGTAGTAGTAGTGGTAGTGGTAGTAGTGGTAGTAGTGGTAGTAGTAGTAGTAGTGTGGTGGTGGTGGTAGTAGTAATAGTAGTAGTAGTAGTAGTAGGAGTAGGAGTAGGAGTAGGAGTAGTAGGAGTAGTAGTAGTAGTAGTCGTGGTAGTGGTAGTGGTAGTGGTAGTGGTAGTGGTAGTAGTGGTAGTAGTAGTAGTAGTAGGAGTAGGAGTAGGAGTAGGAGTAGGAGTAGTAGGAGTAGTAGTAGTATATTTACCTACATGACTTGTCATTTTTTGAAATAACATCTTGGTAAAGAAAAAACAGCACCATGGCCCAGGCAGACTTTGAATGGCAATGCGGGGTGCCCCACTTCCTTGCGAACCCCGTGTAGCAGTGGTAGCCAGTGGTATATTGGCAATGATTTCTAATGGGAGGCCTTCCAGATAGCTAAGTAAACTTATAACTTCTGGTTGGTGGTTTGGAACATTTTTTATTTTTCCATATATTGGGAATGTCATCATCCCAACTGACGAACTCATATTTTTCAGGGTGGCTCAACCACCAACCAGACTTGGTTAACTTGGATTTATGGATGATATAACTACAGTCAATGGCTAAAAAAAAACCACTTGAACCAACTCATCACTGGGCTTCACCGGTAGTACAAGATGGTTTCCGGTACTTAGCTAAGCTGCTCAAACATGGGCAATTTCAGCCGAGTTGCTCAATTTTCCAGGATATGAAATGCTATAGGGTAAAATCATGCTCATTCGAAATTCAATCAGTATGCGAGTGATGAATGAGGCAGCAATCCTGAATCTGCCAGTAGCTTGCTCCCCACAGCTTGGGTATTTAGGTTACCTTTAGGGCAATAAACTTATCAATATATATATAGACATCCATCATTTTGAGGCCATTTTCCTACCGTATAGACAATGGTAGTTACCTACATTTGCGTTGCAGTGTATTGCCCTATTGACTTCGGGCTTGGGGTGACACCAGAAGTAGCATGGACCAATGGATCCCAAAAGCGGCGACATTCGCCAAGTATGTGCGGTGGATGGCTCCTATTGGTTGAAGCATTGGCTAAATTTTGGTCAAACAATAACTATTTGATGGTTCCATTTTTTTTTTGGTTGATTCATCCTATCAAAGCATGTGAGGGTCTGTTACCCCCAACCAATTTGGGATGAATCAACCATGTTTGTTAAGATAAAATAACAATTCCTATCTTAAAACAGGTACCCCCAAATTGAATGTTTCATGCTCGTGATGCCTTAAAAAAAAGGTCAATTTATGGCAAGTGAATCACATATTTTCAATCATACCCAGATACATGTTGACATGTTGGTGCGTAAATCAACATATTCATTGATAAATATCCATAATATATATAATATACTATATATACTGTATACAGATATACACATTCATTCTTAGTTTTGCTGTATCACCATTGTTACAATATATATATATATATATATTTGTAACTATGTATGTATTATATGTACGTATATGTCAGCTTTTTTTTTTTATATCACCAATCATCATCTACTGCAGTGTTGTAGACACACGATCTAGTGTCGAAGTGAATAACATCAATATGTCTGTTTTTATGTCACCAATCATCGACTATCCCATGTTTTTTCATGTTTTTTCAATATCCATACATCTGGTTAAGTTATAACGACCTCACTGCGACCTCACTGGAATCATGGTTAGTAAGGGAAATCATCCCCTAATGGCCTTAATTCAGGTTGGTGAAATATTATAATTTACCCAGATACATTCATCCATATTCTACTCCAGGAGAACACTATATGATCTAATGTGGGTAATCAATCATAAAAAACTTCCCATTTTCCTGGGAACGTGATTGTTTTTCTACTTACCACCTATAAAAATGATGATGACTGGGGGATGGTAAACATGGCATTGTTTTAGCCACATGAAAACATGCTTTACTGAGTCGTGGTGCCCCCGAGCCCTCCCGAGGCTTGGTGGCCGCCATGCTGTCCTCGCAGACTCGAGACCAAGCCACGGCGGAGGCGCATTTGTTGGTGATTTCATCGGGTTTCATCTTGGGGTTGGGTCTATGGTGATTGTAAGATATTTTCATTATTTGATGGGGATTGTTTGATGGGAGGACTCGAGATGTTTTTGGAGATATTCAGAATAGTGGCACATGTATAATATATTGCAATATGATATATATGTATATACAGATACATGCCACATATATATATGTATGTATGTATGTATGTATATGTGTGTTCTTTACAATGATGGTGATGGTAATATGTTGGGGTAGTTGATGAGGTTTTAGAATATATATATATATGGGATATAGTGGCCTTTAATGGGATATGACGGGATATACTTGGATTGAAATTGGACAAAGTGATGCCCCAATGCACCTTTTCTAATTTAGTTGAGATATGTAGGTGAACAATTGGATGTATGGTAGATATATCGAACTAGTCAGTTGGGGTTATAATCCAACAAACACAACTTGGTGGTGAGTAGTATTATTCCAATTACCAATTGATGGTGAGTAGTACTGCTATTTGTCTTTTTGGTGGTCCTATAGCTGTACGGTTGCTATATTCATGCGATGAGAATGGTAAGGTTGGAAATAATGAGCAAGGGAGAGCGATTCTTAGCGTTGGTGTTATCTTTGTTGTCGGGTTGTTTTCTGATATCCATTGGTTTCTCTTTTTTCTTGATCATCTGTACATCGTTGTTTTTTCCGGATCAAGTTCAGTGGTCAAATCCACATGTTCAATCTGCAAATCCACATGTTCAATCTGCAAAATCCACATTTTCTCTGGGTAAAGGTCCCACTTTTCTCCGCCTTGGCGAGGCCATGGCGGCCCTGGAGGCCGCCAAGGTGAACAGCGTCCAGCGCATCTGCAGCGCCTCCGTGGGGAAAGTGGCGAAGCTCATCAAAGCCGTGGGCTTTTTCAACGTCAAGGCCGCCAGGGCCAGGATGCATCCAGGTGGATCCAGGGTTTGAAAGATCCAACTGATGACTTGGATGGTTTGTAGGTTGGATTTAGGATTTAACTATGGAACGATCATGAACGATCCAACTTTCTATGACCGAACTATGGAAAATGGTGATTTATGTCCGAAAATACGTGGATTAGGTGTAAACATCCAACTGATAACTTGGATGGGTTGAATGGGATTGGGATTTAAATGGATTTACCAGCAAGAAAAATAATGGTTGAATGAGATTCAACAAAAACACGAAGGTGCTGTGTGTTTGTGGGAATCATTTGCCTAGTTCAAAAATTGACAAGACTTACGTGCTCACAAGGGTGAATACCATATTTGTTATTTGTCGGATTTACTCACGGGCCATGTAGTTTGTGAACTGACTGTAGTTCGCTAAGCCCATGGCCAATACTGAAAATAACTTTGGGGTTGAGCAGAACAAAAAATACCAATTATGAAGAGCGAATTTTTGTAAGGCTTCTCTTGGAATGTTTTTAAAGGTACCGTTACTTTCTTGGTTTTCCTAGAAACAAGTGAGTGAGTGCTGCAAACCAAATGGGATTTAGTCCCTGCACTTGATTGGGGTGGTGATGATGATGATGATGATGACGACGACGATGACGATGACGATGACGATGACGATAACGATGATGACGATGATGATGTTGCTGATGATGCGTATAAGTCATGATTAATCTATACCAAACAATCGTGGTTGAAAACCCAGCACGTCTGGCCGGCGGCCAACACTTTTGATTTTATCAGGTTGCTTGAACCACAAACCAGATTATCATCGGTGAAATTTTCCCACTTTTGCGTTTCAATTTGCGAATTGTACATCCAGAAAATCTGCATCGAACATCATCGAACCATCATTGGGCTTGTCTAAAAATTTGGACCCCGCAACAGCCCAACATCCATCCAAAGGTTTATCATGGTTTTTTCCATGGATTTTCCACATTTTATGGCCGTAAATTGGGGCTCAACGACGCCCTCTCCAAGACAACTCGCTCGTCACTCAGGCCAAGACCCTGAGAGAAGCTGCCAGGAGAGGCTGATTTTGGAAGTCTACAGGGAGCCGCTTCAGAAAGGGTTTGGAATAAATTGTGGTGATTGTTTTTAGAGGAAAAGCTTTGGAAGATGTGTTTTCTATAGATTTCTATAGAATTCTAATTATAGATTTCTATAGCTTTATTGTTTGTGTTTTTCTGTTTGGTGGTTTCAGAACCACCGTTTACATCTGGACATTTTCGTCCAGCCAAGCTCCGCTCCCAGCCGCTTGTGCGCAGCGCGCCATGGAGGATCTGCAAGAAGGATTACAAGGGGCGCATCCCCAACACTTTGGAGGCAGGTAAACTAACATATAACATAGCTATTGAAAATGGCCCATTTACAGTGGATTTACCCATTCATAGCATGGTGATTTTCCCATCAGTTATGTAAACGTTTACCAGAGGGTATTTCACCTGAAGAACTTGTGCTGTTGTTTCTGACATAGAATGGTGAAGATGACATTACATTTTTTTTTCCTGACCCATAATGGGGGTTTAGACGTACATGATTGAGTGATTGGATGATTAAACTATTGGGTGACTGAATGATTGGATGATTGGACAATTGCATGATGGGGCAACTTGCAGTTTGGTGATTTGATGATTTGATCGTCGTCACTATTACGATCCTCGTCCTCGTCCTCGTCCTTGTCCTTGTCCATCATCAACATCGACATCGACATCGACATCATCATCATCATCATCATCGTCGTCATCATCATCATCATCACCATCAGCATCACCATCACCATCATCATCATCATCATCACCATCACCATCACCATCACCATCACCATCATCATCATCATCATCATCATCATCATCATCATCATCATCACCATCATCACCATCACCATCATCATCACCATCATCATCACCATCACCATCACCATCATCATCATCATCATCATCATCATCATCGTTGATGTTCATCATGGGGGTCGATTGTGCACTTGATGGTTGATATCATCGTGGTCTCGACTTTTTTTTCCGCCCATACTCCGCATGGAAACTCCACCAGGTGAGACCATCTGACTGGGGCATGGACCGGGCATGGAGCATCCCCCCCCGATAATGATGCCACCCTACAGCTCCAAACACCGAGACTCAGACTGTATGGATGGAGCTGTTTTTTTTGGGTCTAAACAGTCTAAACACCGAGACTCAGATGGTATTTGGAGCACCACTGTAGGGCCAATTCATATCCAATTGAGTAAGTATTATGTATAACTAGATGCTTGTGGATCGAAAACCTAGGTACCTTTTCTGTTCCAATGAATTTATAACTGGTAGATTGATGTTCATTCTCCCAATTGGATGGATCCAGTGGATCCAGCATGTGGGGGTCCAAGTTGAAACCCGTTTTATATCGTTTTATCCTTGATTTATGTGAAGTGTTTATCCGATAATTTCTGGGAATATCCAGTGGACCGCAAGTTCACTTCTCCCAGATTTAAACTATAGTTCCATGGATTGTAGCCACGCGCGTACTTCGGATTTTAGTTTGTCTGGGATTAGATGGATCAGTGAAAAGTTTGCAGCGGGGATGAACACAGCATCAAGAAACCAATCCCTAACCATCTTGCTTGTTGGTTGAATCCCATAAAATTACCATGTCAGATGGTTGAATGCCATAAATATCCATCAATCATCTTGTATAAATCCATAATATCAAGAATCACCTGTCAACTTTGGTTGCCTTGGGTACTTGCGTGTTTTTTTGATTTCACTCAACGGCAGGGTTTGATGAAGCTTCCGGGCATCGGACCCAAGATGGTGCGCGGGCGGTTTGAATAGGGCATTCACGGCATCCGCCTGATTTCACCTTAAGAAAACTTGGGATTTAACATATTTAACCGACAAGAGTCAGATAAAGCCTGGGAAATTGAACCAACCCTAGAATCGCTGGGGAAAGATGGGAAAGTTTGTAGGAAACCAGTTTGTGAAAAATGGTGCGCTGGTGTGTATTATCCTTTAGCAATCCACTTTCAGCAACAAACATGACTCCAAATTTTGCACGAGACTCCATTACGACAAGTAGGAATGGCGAAGTCACTCCCGAAAAATGGATGCTGAAATAGTTGTTTAAGCAAATAGGTACTGTACCCTCTCGTAATCAAACATGGTTAATTGGAAATCCCCCGAGCTAAATGGAGGTTTCTAGCTGGAAAAATAATCGGTGTAGTTTTCAATTGCATTCAATTGCCATGTAATGTTTGATTACCGGAGGTTGCATCACAGAGTTATAGTTTCCCATATGCTATATTATGCTCCATGTACTTATTTTACACTTTAGCATCAGTTTTACCATACATATCCATCAATTGTGGCTCCAAATGCTACCCCATGGTACCCCAGGGGCTAACACCACAGGACAAAGATGGCTGGCTGGAAAACCCCCGAACATGGCATGATGCATGCAGGTTTAGAGCTTGACCGCTTTTTATCACCGATTGTTCCAGGCACATTTGATCATGCACAGCGCCTTCGATCGGCAGGAAGGCATTTGCAACTTGGCAGTGGTGTCCACAACCGAACCAAGATGGGAAACTGCGAATAAAACACAGCACGCAAAAAAAAGGTGGTGCCCAATACTTTTCTAAGTTGGTTTATAACCAGGTTAAGTCGGTTAAGTATGGTTTATGGATGTTTATGGTATATTTTTTTTTGATATTTGAGCTGGGGCTTGGAAAACGATAATACATTCTTCAAAAAACGAAACCTTTGCTATATTCCCCAAGCCTGAAAAACGACAATACACTCTTCAAAAATTGATGACTTGGAGCTATATACTAAAAATTGACCGTGGCCCATATCTATAGTCTGTAGTTGACAAGGTTTATAAACTTACAACTGCGGGGGAAGCACATTGCTGGAATTTCAATGCAGCAGAAATTGTGATTTCAATTCAAAGGACAATTTGCAGGACTTTGATCAATGGATATATAGTTGAATAATAATTAGCAGCCTTTTGTAGAATGCGATTCCCGGTGACCCAGTGCTTGGGGGACAGATCCAGTGAGCGGCGCACCTTGGGTAAAACGACCTCATGGCTGTCCACGATGGCTATAGAATGTGGTAAACCCATGTAAACCATGGGTTTTAATAATTTTGAATAGCTTCAAATGCTACACTTGGGTTTGTGCTTTATAAAAATCTCTAGTATCTATTATATTACTATATTATATATTTATTTATCTCTATAGTATATAACTACTAGTATCTATTATATGATATAGTGGGTTATGGGTTTACATCCAAATTCAGAACACATGAACATCAGCGACATGATATGTTGGACCTCCACGACGCGTCGTTTTGACAAGCCGAGCTTCGCGTCGAGCCGAGCTCCCTGCTAAGTCATGGTCCCGGATTCATTCACTGTTGATTGATATGGTGAGTACCATTTACACATTTAAAAATCTAAATCTCACTATAGTGGGGATCCCCATGTCCAAGAATCTAAGCTACGAATATCGCCAACTATCTTAATACCCATCAAATCCGCCCACACCGCTTTGGCGGTGAAGGCGTGCTTATTGGGGGGCAAAACAGCAACACTAAATGCTCAATGACATTTGTTAATATAGCAGTCGCTATATCAGCTTTAG
>Ga0126342_10018661_pt1 | contig 11868 bp, 11 predicted proteins | sample Cyp1metagenome_FD_92528 | JGI IMG/M metagenome (GOLD analysis project Ga0126342, IMG submission 92528) | Coral microbial communities from Lord Howe Island, Old Settlement Bay, Australia - Cyphastrea 1 metagenome | ecosystem: Host-associated > Invertebrates > Cnidaria > Coral ... | reverse complement strand
GGATCGCGGGTCGCAGTTGAGCAAGGACGACGAGGACGACGAGGACGACGAGGAGGACGAGGAGGAGGAGGAGAGGAGGAGGAGGAGCAGGAGGAGGAGCAGGAGGAGGAGCAGGAGGAGGAGAAGGAGGAGGAGGCAACTGACATAAAATCTAACAACCCTCACCTGGCAGGTGGGGAAAAATCCTGCCACATGCCATTATAATCACTACCCTCTGGTAAACTAACAGTTTGCTATGGAAAATCACCATGCTATTTTCACGGGTGGATTTACCACTATTTCGACTGGGCCATGTTCAATAGCTTTTTGTATATGTTTACCAGAGGGTATAGCTACAATGTGGTACCCCCCAGTTATAAGTTAGTTTATAACCGCCATCAACTATAGATATATCTACCATAAGTCCTACTTGTTGTAGTTATAAACATTATAAACCAACTGAACGCTATCTATGGGGCACCACTATGTACATCCAGAGATTTCCAGGATCATCTTCTGGGGTGTTTTTAGCCATGAGCCAAGCCCCAAAAAACTTCACGTCCCGCCCATCAGACGTCCCGCCCGTCAGATCCCCACCATTCGGCGTGACGGCGAATCTTCCAAGTCCATCATCCCGCAGCTCACGGGCGCCTGGCGGATGGAAAAGCGCTCGGAAGAAGGCCCTTGGAAAGCCCCGAACTCAATGGATGCTGGGAAAATCGTCTATAAATGAGATATGTATAGAATTGTATAGATATGTTCCGTCAAAAATGCTTGACTGGAAGCTAAGCCCGAAAAAAGATGCAGAAACAAAGCTTCAATTTACCAGTAACGAGTGGGATTTGACTTTTCAACCCTTCTTAGAGGCTGCTTTTATGTGGCAAAAAAGAACACATACAATAAATCTCATCCCAATGATGGCTGGTGAAAATATGCAAAAACAATGGTAGTTGTTGATGGTATTGGCTTCGGAATGTCTCCATGTTTTTGCATTAAGTGTAGCCCAAATGTTTGGAAGATCTGATGAAAATCAATGCAAATATGATGGTTTTGGGTCATTGAACGACATTGAGGCAAACTCCTGTTTTGGACAGCTGAAAACATCAATGGCTGGAAGAATTCAACTAATTCACTGCTTCTTGGGCTATCTGGAACCACCTCTCATATCTCAGTCTATGGTCCATTTGTATGTTGCACTTATCGCAGGATGTCACAAAGCACGTGTCTCACCCGAGTTGGAACGTAAAAGAAAGGCGGCTTATCGCAGGCCAGAAAGTCAAGGAGCTCCCTCATAAAATAATCCCTTCCCATTTTAACAACCCCCAGAAACCATGGTTTAGCAACATATGTTCACATATTTGGAACCATATTTAGGGGCTGTGTTGATATTGAAGGGAATGGATTGTACTGATTGTAGCCTCATTGTTTGTGTTCCCAGTATCCCGCGAGTAGTTCGAAAACCATCACACACAAGACTTCAAATGGATGAATAAATTGTGATGCTTCATCCGTCGATTCATACACTAAGCAAAAATAATTGTCCCGTCACAAGAAGTGCTCAGAAAAGTGGCTATGTTTAGCTGGAACCATTCATTTTGGATGACAATTTATGTAATTTGACCCACAAAAATATCCAAATGGTTTGGTCTGAAAATAAGATACCCCTACATCCAATGGCTTATCATCATTTTCCCCAATATTTCAATAGCTATCCTACGAGACACCCCACTTTCAGACCAACCCAAAGAGTTCAAACGCCACTTTCTGGCTGAAACTGGGGCACAACGTCACGCGGCCGCAACAGCGGCAACCGCAACAGTGGCCGAAAACCGAGAAAATCGTCGCAAGAAACGACATAACATGAGGAGACTTGCGAGGATGATGCTGCACCGCCACACTCCAGGCTTGGTATTGAATGGTTTCTATCATTGGATCAACTATCATTGGATCCAAAGGGAGCAACGTGATGTTAGCATCCATGAACTCAGCAGCTATTCAGAACAGTCGTGGGGGAAATCTCCTGTGAGAAGTTTTGACCCTTCTGTAGCAAGGTCGCAACTCCAAGAAATGTTGATGAGTCAAAGCCATAGATTAAGGTCAATCAAGGTCAATTAAGGCCAATTAACCAAAAATGGAGATGTGAATGGCCACATCATGAGGCTGATGAAAATCATTTCCATCGATTTCGCCAGATCTTTTAAAGTGAGCCATGACACCCGTATGCCACCCCATGAAATACTGGTTGCTTCGCAAATATTCGGGTTAGTAATCATCATCCCCCATTGAAGCAGGTAGTAAAATCACGAAAAAAATGGTATTCGGGATATCTTCACCTGGTTCACTAGTCAATAGTACCATAATAAAACCTATCAACAATGGTATGTTCACCATTTTTCACCTATAAATTGCCTGCTGTAGATGTCATCATCACAAAAATAGGGCACCAATGCCACTCACATCCATGCAGGGAACTTGTGGACGCCATCCTGGATTTCAGGAAAGCGTCCAAGCGACAAGGTTTCAGAGAAAATTGCAAAGAAACATGGAGAGTTCATCGTTTGATTGGGATATCTTGGGAATATGTTGGGAATATGTTGGGAATATGTTGGGAATGTGTTGGGAATATGTTGGGAACATATGAACTACTGAAGAAATCTTGGGGGAATTGGGGGATTCAGATTTCAGAATACATGGATTTTATTCAGAATTCTACAAGGTGGTGTCCCCTACTGAGTTCAGTGGGAATAAGTCAACGGGTTAACTCTTGGGGTTCGAAATCAATCCAACTTAGAACTGGAGGGCACCAAATTGTCCAGGTAAACCTGACCCTGAATTCACCCAACAAAATTCTACTTTAGGTTCTGTGACTCAAACAAAAAACGGTACTTTGAGGAACAAGGAATGCATTGGTTGTTTGTGCAGGTCAAATTGGGCTCCAATGTGCTCCCAAAAAATAAAAAATGAATAGCCAAAATTCACAATGAACAGAATGTGCCTAGTGGCTTCATGGACATTAACGAATCCATTTTTAGGCAAGATTTATACACATGGGTCTGATTCAAAATGTGTTTTGTCAAAAAATGAACCCCAACATTTGATGGTTACTGATCCTCAGTCATGTGTGCAAAATGCTATCTGACTTTCGGCCGCCATACCCAGATTAGATTGTGATGCCAAGTTACACTCCCATGCCATGTGGAACCCCTTTCCTTGCTAGTTAGCGTCCTATCACCACTTTTGTTTGTGGTACCCCCAATGTTACGGTTGTGTTCCATTATGTCTTGGTGAAAACCTTGGTCGCCAACATATTTACTAGCAGAAACCCCATTATTTGCTGGTTATTTGTATCCTATCGCCATTTTGTGCATGATATCCCCCCATTCTGGCTGTATGTATATATTATATATATATATCATCAAATATCTATCCATCATAATCAGATTGTCTATACCAATAACATAAATTGTTTTTGCGAAATCCCAATATATTTGTCTGCTTAGGCCCATACTATTTGCTGGATAGTTTGCATCCTTTCCCCATTATCTGTTGGTAAAATGTATCAAACATGCCGTCGCTGAACTTCACATTGTTTTGCTGCTGATTTTCCCGTGAGTATAGTATGTCCATCAAAATGATATTGTCCTAGCTATCATTGTACTCTATTGCTATACTTGATATATGTATACTGATTATCAAAAATCAGTCAAAGAGTGTTCAAAACCCTCTGTCATTCCATCATACTGGTTGGTTATGAACGGGATATCAATTTCATGGATTATGATAGCCCCCAATATATTGGATAATATTGGATAGTATAACCCCCTACAATCATCAACCAATAGGGTCAGGGCCTTTGAACACTGCTCACCTAGTGTGAATCCATTGTTTCTTAAGGTCATCTAAGTGTGTAATCCACCATAAACCCCATTTATATAAGTATATAGATGTATCTAGATATAATCAAGTGATCAAGCAACTTAGCTATCATAAATCAGCCAAATCTTCTGAAATCCCCCATGTTTCTATATTTTTCTTCGTGAAATCACCATTTTTCCATCATTTTTCCATGGTTTCCATGTCCATTTCGAGTCTGGCCGCACCCCCAACAGGTCCCTGCCGGCTCCTTCCATGGCACAGCTTCGCAGCGCGCCACTGCCTCCCAAGGCACGCCGCTTTCGGCGTTCGTGGCGTCGCCGTAGACGTGAACGCAGCCCTCAGGCAACAAATAGTGGATGACCTCGCTGATCCAGGAGATCATGGGGATGGAGATTTTCTGGATAATATGGCATATATATTATATATAATATATATATATATAGTATATATGTATATATGGTAGTATAGTAATTATAGTGAAAAAATATAACATATATATATATATGTCATCCCAATATATGGATATATATATATAACATGATATATGATATATGGGGATGCTTTGTTCTTGGGTTTACCATATTATATTTGATGGGAACATTTTGGATTTGCTGACATGGGAAAATGTTGGATGGGTATGTATATATATATATATGTACTGGGGGTAAATTATGGATATATATATAATGGGATGTACTAATGGAGATGACCTACCGACCCCATATATATATGATAGTATAGTATAGATAGTATGTTTATAAAATACGTATATATATATAACATCCCAATATATGGATATATATATATATATGATAGTATATTATAGACAGTGAGATTTATAAAATACGTATATATATATATAACATCCCAATATATGGATATATATATATATGATAGTATATTATAGACAGTGAGATTTATAAAATACATATGTATATATATATATATATATATTATCCCAATATATGGATAAATATATATATATGTGATATGATATATGGGGATGCTTTGTTCTTGGGTTTACCACATTATATTTGATGGGAACATTTTGGATTGGTTGACATAGGAAAATGTTGGATGGGTACATTGTGGAGATATATAATGGGATGTACTAATGGAGATGACCTACCGACCCCATATCAATGGGATGAAAACGAGAATAACATAGAGAACAAATATAAATCAATATAATTAAATATTATAGATAGTAATTGGAATCACATAAATGGTTGAATTCAGGGGATTCACGCAATTAACGTAGACAATCAATATCAATAAATCAATTATTAGTAATTGGAATGCCTAATTTGTGACTATACGAAGCTGATTATTCACACTTACTACCCACTTACTCTCTACCAAATTAACATAGAGCCTGAACATGGACTTTTTCCAGTGAAAGCTAATCTTCCAACCTCAGAGTCAAGGCAGGGTCAACGTTAATTTTGGGACAATAGATCTAATATGATCTAATGGTAGACAAGTAATTCGTGTTTTTTTCGGTGTTTTTCAAACAATGGGGGTGACCTCACTTTTTTCGTGATTGTCCAATAGTAAATGGTTTAAACAAATGTGCTTAAGCTCACTAAATGGTTACGTGGTTGTTGGTGGGTCATCTTTGTGGGGCTTTCCTGCGATCGAATCACAGAATCTCAGAATTTGGGGCCCCCGTTGGATAACTAAGTTGGTGCACATCACTCCAATTTCACTATGGTTTATGGTACGCAAATAACTATAGTTATTGGGCCTTTTGTTAACCAACTTAGTTATCTAGGGGGCCCCACATTGTCAGAATTTCAGAATGATGAGATGAGATTTGGAATTGTCTCGAGCATTCCTGTAAGACATCCGATGGATGGAAATTCAACAGCCAAGACACACTGGGCGCCTGCTGCCTATGGCGGCAGGGTCTCAACAAGTTGCCCAAAACTCCAGTGATTTATGGGATGGTTGAGGGATTAATAGTAGGATTCCACGGGAATAGGATTGGGAATTATACATACCCAAAAAACGATATTTCGGGATTTTAGGGTTACTATGAGGAGATTGTTGAGATTCCCATCGGATTGTTAGATGTGTTTTAGATTATTGGGGGGATTATGTTTCTTATGATTATTGGTGATTTTTTCTCGGGACATAACAATGGGATTACCATGGATCCATACATGGCAAATGTTATCATCAAGAAATCGAGACTTACATTGGAACGAGCTCGTCGTTGCAGTTTGTGACGATGTGGGGAAAAATGCCATCGACAAAATGCCTGACACATCACAAGTTAGAAGCTTCTTGTTTGGCATTGTATTCGGGGACAGCTGTCCACATCACATACCATGACCATGTCTATGAATATATAATGTATATGATATGGACCCATACACATACTGTATATATATATACATATGATCCCTCTTGCTAGAGGCTATCTCATTGTGGAGAATTTGAGTTGTTCGTCCTCGGGGTTCCCACATAGTCCCACATCTCGCTGAAGAATGATGAATATCCCTAAGAGCCCCAAGCCAGTGAATCCTCATTTGGCTCACCCATAAATCACCCGGGGAAGTCCGCCATTTTTCCATATTTTTCCATATTTTTCCATATTTTTCCATATTTTTCCGCTATCCATCCCCAGCCTCACATCAGCAGAAGGTTCAGGATCCGTCATTTTTCCCTGGATCCATTTGGCTGGCTGCGGGATCTTTTCCTGACGGACACGAGATGGATCTGGGACCCTGGGACGGGACACAAAACCTGCGGCTACGAAGGGTGACACCTCGTGGATTAGATATGAGTGGCGGACAAAATTACTTCCTACCCGCAATGGACATGGCCAAAGTGGGTGCTCCCCTACCGCTTGTGAAGGTTTGTACTTCCATGCTATGTACAAAAATAGGGTATCGGTAAGTGGGTTGCCTATATCGGTTCTGAATGTTTTCGCACAAATTCCACTTCCCACTACTTTAGTCTTCCGCCAATATATATATCTATCTTTTATTCAGGGATTACTATGTTTGGTCCTTGAATCTACGAGTACTTACACATATCGCAACCCCCCAGAATGATAGAAATGTACAGCAAATTCTACCACAAAAGTGGACCTAATATGGGTTCGTCTGAAAATAGGCTACCCCAAAATCCCATGGTTCTTCATCATTTTACCTTCATCTTTCTGTTCATATCTTTTTTGGCCTCGAACTGTGGAAAACTTCCAGACTTGTTCCCAACCATGGACACAGCTGGGCTGAACCGCTAACCAGCTAACCATAAACATGGTTCTTAACTGCACATACTTGGTGTTGTTGCTATTATTTGGCTTACTTTGCAGGGCAAGGTACGCTTTCAAACAAAACAAAAAACTTGATATCCTCCACTTGGCTTGTAAAAGCCGCAGCCTTGAACAAATTGTCCAATCACTTTCACCGGAACAAGAAACTGGCAAGTGTGTCATCATACCCTCTGGTAAACTAACATAGCTATGGAAAATCACCATTTTTAATGGGAAAATCCACTATTTCTATGGCCATTTTCAATAGCCATGTAACAAATTACCAGAGGGTAAATTGTATAACTCTTCATCCCCTGTGAATCTCTGAGTTATTGGGATTTCTCATCAACTTTAGCGCGACTAGAATGATCCCCAGGTGACGGTGACCAAGCGACGGCATCAATTTCCAGGATCATCAAATCCTCAGTCCACAGGAAAGGTATGGCAAGGTTCCAAGTAATCAAGTACATGTCTTGAGCCTTACCAATTCCTTCATTGAAGCTCGGAAGGTCTTCACATGTTTTGACAAAGATTTAAAGTGCACACAGTATACACAGTGTACCATCCTCCTGTCCGTCTCTTTGGTGGTTTATATCCCTAACTACAGATATATCATGATATATCTAACAGTATCTAACAGAAACCCTAATTAAACCGGTTACAAGCCAACTTTGGAAAGACTTTGGTGCACCATTGGGAAGGTCAGTTCATGAGGGATCATCTCCTTTCCACTAAAGTCACTAAGCCATGAAAACAGCTGAAACAATCAACTCAACAGGGTTCCATGGTTCCAATCAGTTGGTAACTCCACGTTTATTTTTGTTCCATTCATAATATTTTCTTGGCAACTCAACTTAAATGTCTATGAAACCGAAAACTCCATGTTGTCCATATATTTCACCAGTTTCACCAGTTTGTTTCAGCTCCACTGGTGGTACCACCAACGCGGCTAAGCAGGGCTGACCTCCACATTGGCGAAAAACATACGCGCCACATTGGGAGCTGCAGAAGAATCGCTGAGGTGAACGAAGCCGTCCTGGCTCCGCCCAGCGTCGATCTGATGTTCGGTGCGTCTCTTTTTAAAGGCCCATCGAAGGAGAGATCTACCATGATCTACCATGATCTACCCACTGGTAAACGTTTATATAGCTATTGAAAGATCCACCATTTTGAATAGGTAAATCAACTATAAATGGTATATTATTTCAATAGCTATGTTAAATTACCAGAGGGTACCTACCATCAACATCCATCAACAATAATCCATAAACATTCATATAAACGTCCATAAATCTGATGATCTACCGTCATCCATTAGCATCCATGAAAACATCCATAAACCCGACAAAAAAACCAGGTGTTTTTATATCCACGTAAAAACCACCTGGGAATCACCAGCCTGTTGGATCGGGAAACTGACCAAAAATGCCGTAGAATTCACCAGCAAAGAATGGGAAGTTGAGCAACCAAAAGGAAAAAAAAAAAAACACGACGTCCAATGAAATGTGTTAAAGTGATGGATTCAACGAAAAAAAACTTAGCAAAATGCTTGTAGGAATTGGCATGAATAGAGTACGGAATATGTCAGAACCTGACATATTTCATCCAACAAAGAAGACACCTTTCCAGTAGATCCTAGTTTCGGAGATCATCCAAAGACAGTTTGAGAGAGAGGAACCATGACTTTATATTCTCAAGCATTCCTTCTCTCTTGAAGCTCTTTGATTCCTTCCCACGGTGCAGCTTGCGCACCGGCTGTGAATTTCAATATGGTACAGTACCACTGGAAGCCACGGCTCTGCAAATCCAGGCAAACGTATGCAAATATGATTGTGCAGGATCAACCGATACCCTTCAATGCAAAACGATAAACTCCGTTGAAAGTTACTATCATTTGGGTTCGAGGTATGCTTGTCTTGTTCAAAAACATATGTGCATACGGCAGGGATTTTCACGCATTTGATGCAGTGCGAAGGTGGATGACCATGAACACAACTTGGGTGACAAATGTCGTCCATGTTGTTTTGCGTTGGTGGTGTTGACAGTATTTACATAAAGGAAGTCAAATAAGTGACACCAAATGAAACCAAACAATATACTAAAGACACACAAATTGGGTAACGACATTGTCTACCTTGATTTATTCACTTCTGTGGATTTCCTTGCATTTGCCCTGCTCGGTTGCAGTTTGGAATTGTGTTCCTTCCCTTTTATCCCAAAATATACCAACCAGATTGCTATGGTACAAACCGATCACACGCCAACTCATCTGGGTTTTTCGGTGGCTTCGTCAAAATTAAGCCCAAATTTGAACATTTCCCATAGGACCCATGTATGGTATATATGGTAACATGGATCCCATCAATATACCCCCTTTATGTTAGCATATATACCAGCACCATGGATCCTATGGGTTTGATTTGGGTATGGGTCAATACCTACATAGATACATTTTTAGGGGGATGAACATCCATTTACCAGCTATTTTGATGTTCACTAGGTGCCCCATCCCCATTTGGAACCAAAAAAAACTCGCTGCCCCGATATCTGCCCTTGGTTTCACCACCAGGGGCCGCCCTCCGTCCCCAGCCGCGAGCCCCGTGAGCTGCGGCGCGGCCGCGGCGCCTTCTGGTCCAAGTCCGAGCAGACGCGTCTCTGCCCTTTAAACCTGGCCCAGAAAATCTGAGGACTTGCCCCGAAAATCGGACCGGGAATTCGAATGGGAATTCCATGGTGCTTTAAACCGCAAAAAACATGGGGATTCTTAGTGTTAAACACTGGTGAATCATGGAATATAATATGGGGAAAAATACATAAAAAAAACATCTATTCATATATATATATATATACCCTCTGGTCATGTGTTGAAAAAAGCTTTGGAACGTATCACCAGGCTTTTATAAGATGTAAATCATCGAAATAAATGGGCCATCTATACCATAGCTATATGAGTTTGCTGGAGGTTTCCAGGGTCTGCTGAGGTGTGCAGATCATCTGAGAATAAGACATGATGATGTTGTTATCATTGTCAAGAACATTTTTTAAGAAAAGTACAGTCAAATCAATTAAACAATAATAAACGTAGGAATGAACATGACAACATTGACATTAACATTCTGCTCATTCTTCAATATGTTAACATAGTTTAATATGTTTAAAATAAAGAACAAATATAATTTTAATTATGCAAATATATTATAAATAAGTGGAGGGTTCAAGAGGTTTGCATAGAATTTGAGAAGACTATGGATGATCAAAACAACAACTTCCCAGTCCTCACCATCATCTATGTCGTGACGTCGCGATGTGAAGCCGCTATAGTTTCTCCAGACATGTTGACATCACCCAATAGTTCCACTTCAGTTTTAGATCTCCATGAAATGTCACCATTTTTAGTTATAGTCATTACAGCTATTATATCATATTTCGACTTTATTATCCAGCTCAATGGATCCACATGGAAACTTCAAGCGTTGCCGGCTGGGCCGTTGCACTTCCGAGCTAGTGGCGAGCTTGAAGACCTTGCTGCGGAAGGTGGGATTGTCTGATTTACCAAAAGGTCTGTTGACGTCTTCTAGGAATAGACTACATTCTAGATCATGTATAAAGATGTTTAAAGGTTCATTTTATCATGTAAAGTACGATAAACTCTGGCTATATCTTGTTGGTCACATCCCTGAATTTAGTGCATAGTCACGAAGGCAGCATGGGACTTCACACCTTGGGACGCAACAAAAAGTGGAATTGTTTTTTAACCTGCAAAAACCATCAGAAAACATCAGAAAACCAGGTTTTGGATGATTTTGGCACGTTTAATTCTGATACCGCATGGGATCCCAAGTTCAAGGATGTTGAAGAAACATCCGAACCTCCATGGTCAATTCTAGAATGGGAAGCATGTAACGGGGAAACGTAGGATCCTTGCATCACCAGTTTCTTTTCATGCTAGTGACACCGAAGCGTGTCAGCATGAACCGATCATCCAAAAACAACACCTCCACCAAAATCACCAGTCTGTACGATCAATTTGGCCAATTGGAGCCATTTGGCACTCACAAATGAAGGGCCATATTCCAACAAGACTTTGCATCAAGTCGGGCAATTCCCATATCCAGTCGCAAATCATCTTCCAACCTTCAATTTCCATGGATGTCAGGGGACATCAGGGGTAGAACTTCAAGAATTTGCACCAATTTATTACCATGATTTATACATGTCTATATCATCATATGACATGTATAACTTATAATATTCCATAATTATACATATCTATCCCATCCTATAATATATCTATTTTATATATATATGTATCAACATGAGGTATATATCTTTGACCTTTCCAGACCTTGCCAGTGCCATGCCAAGCTGCACGCTTCAACTTGGTGAGACCCAAAATTCCAACAAAGGCCTCGTGCAAAAAGCGTGGAGCCGAAAAGGCAGATTGGAGCTGGGGAAATGTTGTTGATATAGATATAGATATACCATCAAGTAACTTACCACAATTGAACTTATGATACACCATTATTCTACATGTGACTTGATGGATGTTGTTGTTCAAGGATTTCCAAATGCCTCATATTTACTATTCATGGATTGATTGAAGGGATTCTTATTAATGGAAACACATATGAGCCATGGTCAATACTCACTATATGGTTGATGGTCATCCCATCCATAATAAGGATCCTTATAATGGTTATTATAAATCCCTATAAACCATTGGATGACTAGCCCCTATTAATGGTTAT
>Ga0126342_10018660_pt1 | contig 11868 bp, 11 predicted proteins | sample Cyp1metagenome_FD_92528 | JGI IMG/M metagenome (GOLD analysis project Ga0126342, IMG submission 92528) | Coral microbial communities from Lord Howe Island, Old Settlement Bay, Australia - Cyphastrea 1 metagenome | ecosystem: Host-associated > Invertebrates > Cnidaria > Coral ... | reverse complement strand
TGTAACCCCATCTAACATCTAACTATATCTATGTACATCATATGTATCATACCATAAACATGCTAAATCAGATAAATCAACGATGAATGAATCCATACATAATTATATAAATATATATATTTAATCCATAATATATTATATATATAATCCATGTATAAATCCCTCAAAAGAAATGGCAAATTTGGAGAATCGCAGGGCGACTGGCACGTGGATGGCGAGGCCACATCACGAGGTGGGGTGGGATGCCGGCTGAGCCAGCTGTTGAATTATTACCCTCTGGTTATTTGTTACATATCCATGGTAGAGCCATGGCCCATAGAAATAGATGGTTTACCGAACTTAAAAATGGTGGATCTTTCCATGGCAAACTGTTAAATAACCAGAGGGTAAATGGATTGGTTTTGCTGGGAAAATCTACCATGGTTTTTACCATCAAATATCAGTGTTTCCTCTATAAATTGTCCCATCAATTCTATTACTTATGCACTTTGGGGATTTATCTCAAGTGTAACGAGCTTCGTGGAACGCCTGCATGGCGCTTCCAACTTCCAAACGCTGCTGGCCAACAACATCCCGATGGCACTGGCGGAATCAGACTATGCTGCTCCATCTGGGCCGACAGGAATGTCAAGTCACGACCACAGGAACAGCGAAGTGGTTGGGTGGTGAAAGCATCCCGACTTGCATCCTGCAGTCACTTCAAGTGGGACGAGGCGAGGTCAGATAAGATTTGGTTCCTGTGGACTGAATTAAATTGAGTCTTTTGGTCCATTCGTTTTTTGTTTGCCTATGAGGTGGAAGTTCTACCGTTTTTTTCAAACAGGGAAGCATCGAATTTGGGAGGGCCGAAAAAAACATTTCCGCTTGGACCAGAACCCTGGTTTGGAATTCAGTCTGTTCACCAATCAATCCCCTCCCTTCAATATCAGATATCCCAAATTAACACCCAATCGACAATCTGATATTTTTCATATTGGGAGATGGGATTATAGTATATATATATATAGTTAAAACACCCAAAAACGAATATTGAATATTTTGAGATCTGTTGAGGATCGATATGGGTTCAAACATTTTTTGTGAAACAGTTATTTCGGAGATGGGATTTCCTTCCGCATCCTTCATTGATTCTCACAATTTTGGTCCCCAAACGCCTCGGGATGCCCCTAATTTTTGCTCAGAAAACCCATCGCGCATCGCGACCGTGGTTTGTTTTTGATGGGGATTTGAATGGGGAGATTTTTGCCGGGAGAATCTTGGGATATATAAAATGGGATATATATTATAATCTAATCACTTCTTACCTAATTATTGTGACTAACCCCAATTAATATATAACCCAAATCAATTGTGATTTTTTATGTATTAATCACTTCTAGTTTTAACGATTAGTTGGGATATATCTAGAATCTAGAATCTAAACTGGGTTTGAAAACATTGGGTAGGGATCCCGCTGGCAGAATTTTGACCATCCCACAAAAATCTTACGGCAGGGATGGGGTGGGATATGGCATTAACGCTCTTAGGATTTATCTGCTAGTTGAGCATACATTACAATTTGCATCATTTCTTGCTAGTTGAGCATTTGGGTGTGATAGAGAATTGCCCGGATTTTTTTGGATAATCTATTCATTTTGGTGTCCCATATGTTGGTGTTGAATAGTGAGGGGATGGGATTAATTATAGTAATTATATGGGTTTATTGGCTAGATCCAAATGCAAATCATGTTTGCAATGAAAATCACTCGAAGATATTCATCAAATCCCTATTATGCCATATTGCAATCAGTAGAAAATACCGTCATTATGTAAATAACATATAATCCCGATTACATGCTTATTATGTCTAACATAATCCCGAATCATTAGAAACATTAACATAATTTCATATAGTTATTGCATAACAGTAGAAATACAGCCTATAATGCCTTTTTTGTACTTTCATTATAGCATATAGCATATATATTGGGATAATTCCTAATATAATGCCTAATATCGCCGTCTTCTACGTTAACATAGTTATGGAGAATCATCGCTGTCAAGAATAATCATCACTGTGAAAAAAGGGTCATGGTTTCCATAGCAATGTTAGATTAGGGTATGTCTGTACTTCCCCATTCTATATCACCACTATGTTTTTTTGAAATCACCATGTCTGCTAGGTGAAACCGATTCAAACCAAAATTTATCTTGGTCCTGTTAGTTGTTTAGCTAAACCTAACTGTTTAGCTAAACAACTAATAGATTAATAGTTTAGTTAGGTTAACACACCTAAACATTAACTAACTGGCTGGTGGTTTGGAACAGTTGGATTATTTTTCCATCTATTGGGAATTTCATCATCCCAACTGACGAACTCATATTTTTCAGAGGGGTAGGTCAACCACCAACCAGCTAATAGTTGATTGGCTGATAGGTTGATAGCAGAAATTATTGCTATACTATTGCTATTTTCCCCGTCATCAATCCAACTGACTCTTAGCATCATTAGAAACATTCTTAAGTAAAGTGGATTGCGCAAAAACGAACGTTATTTAATGAACCAATTAGAAGGACCAATTAATCAGATGTAATGAACCAGTGATTTATTAATATCATTAGATAACACATAGAAGGACTTATCAACCAATAATATCAGTAGTTAACCAGAATTTGCCATTTTAATAGAAGGATCATCATTAACCTGCAGTCACAATGTCATTATGGTTAATTATACTTAATTGATACAACCATAGTTGATGAATATCATTATTGTTGATTAACCAGTACACTCCAGTAAACAAAAATAGACCTTGCCAGATAGGGGTTGGAAGATTAGTTTCCACAAAAAAATGTTATTCTCAGGGTCTATGTTGATTTACTGGAGGGTAACTATTGTTATGTGAGAACTGGTTGGTGGTTTCAAGCATGTTTTATTTTCCATTTCATATATGGGATGTCATCCTTCCCACAGACGAACTCATATTTTCAAGATGGTTTTTTAACCTCCAACCAGACAAACCGTCACCCAGATCCAAGACTCAGTGGGATGCACATTGGAACGTCCCAGGTGTGGATTTGAAGCCCTGGAAGCTCAATCCACCACAGGAATTGGCGGTGCAAAGTGCCCTAAAGGACTAGCGGGGATGGCCCGGGATGGGGCCGGGTGAGTTGTCCTAGGAGATCACTAGACCCATCAGCGGGTTTGGTTGGTGGTTTGGAACATGGCTTTTCCTGGTGAATCTATGGTTAATCTATGGTGAATCTATGGTTAATAATGGTTAATAATTGGAATAACAATATATTGGGAATTTCCATATATTTTCCATAGCTATGTAAACGTTTACCAGAGGGTATGGGTGATATATCCATATCTAAGGGCTGCCGCCCCTGCCGCCGACCCCGGGCATGTATTTCCATTCTGACCCAGCGGTGTCTGAAGCTGATTTGCACGTGCTTTCCGGGGCCATGGCCTTCGGGGGTGTACCCTGGGCACTGGTCCCGGTGCGTTCTGGCGGTGCCGCTGCTGCTGCTGCTACTGCTACTGCTGGTGCTGCTGCTGCTACAAGAGTACCAACAGCACCTCCCGGCAGCAAAACAGCAAGGTACGGAAGGACGAACATGCCACAGAATCGCACCGAAAAACTGCCTAACGTCCCTTCTGAAACCCTACTAAAATTGATGATGAGAGACATGAGAGCACTTATGAAAGATATACTAGACGGCTGCTGCCGTTGCTGCTGCTGCTGCTGCTGCTGCCAGAAGAGTACCAAAAGCACCTCCCGGCGCCAAAACAGCAAGGCACGGAAGGACGAACAAGCTACAGAATCGCACCGAAAAACTGCCCAACGTCCCTTCTGAAACCCCACTAGAACTGAGAGACATGAAAGGTGCTGGTGGCTGCTGCTGATGCCATCAACAACCCTCTACGCAGCAAAACAGCAAGGCACGGAAGGACGAACAAGCCACAGAATCGCACCGAAAAACTGCCCAACGTCCCTTCTGAAACCCTACTAGAACTGAGATATTATCTATCTATATCTCTATCTATCTACATTGATATCTATCTCTATCTCTATCTCCATCTCTATCTCTATCTATCTACCTATCTATCTGTCTATCTGTCTATCTACCTATCTACCTATCTACCTATCTACCTATCTACCTATCTACCTATCTATCTATCTAGCTGTCTAGTTTTCTAGCTATTTGTCTATCTATCTATCTATCTATCTATCTATCTAGCTGTCTAGTTTTCTAGCTATTTGTCTATCTATCTATCTATCTATCTATCTATCTATGTCACTTCTGAATCTACTTTTTCCTCCTGCTGCTGCTTCTGCTGCTGCTGCTGCTCCTTCTGCTCCGTGCTATTTAGATATATATGTTTTTTATTTATGTATATAGATATATTAGTAGCTAGAATAGCTAGTCTTCTTCCCTGGCGCGCTCCCCCTTGCTGATGGCAAGGCACGGAAGGACGAACAAGCTACAGAATCGCACCGAAAGACTGCCTAACGTCCCTTCTGGAACCCTACTAAAATTGATGATGATAGTAAAACTGAGAGTGATGATGAGACCAAAAGCACCTCCCGGCAACAAAACATCAAGGCACGGAAGGACGAACAAGCCACAGAATCGCAACAACAACAACAACTACTACTACTACTGCTACCACAACTACAACTACAACTACTACAACTACTACTACTACTACTACTACAACTACAACTACTACTACTACAACTACTACTACTACTACTAGTACTACTACTACTACTACTACTACTACTACTACTACTACTACTACTAGTACTACTACTACTACTACTACTCCTCCTCCTCCTCCTCCTACTCCAACTACAACAGCTACACCTTTCGGTCCATCAGTTCGCCCTGCCATCCATGCATCACAACAACTCACCTCTCCTATAGTTTCCTATCTTTGAAACTTCCGCCGCCGCCTTGTGCGGTACTACTGGTATAATACTATATTTTTTAATCTCCAAGCATAATTCACCAAGTCATTTGCATCAACTTAGCTATGTAGGGGGCCTCACCTTGTATGAAAATGAAGAAAGCGGACTTATCAAAACAAGCTACCGCTATTTTAAAGGGGGACATGATGATCATCCATCACAACAGCTCACAGCTCAGCCGACCTGCACAAGCCAGCGGCCGCTTCAAAACTCATTTCCCTTCAGCGTGACCACTTCCACTGGATGGTGTACCTCACGCATTGAGCTACACCTTAGTTGTCATTAGCCGTGCGTTTCTCATTTTTCTCATGTTTCAGGGATGTCTGACAAAGAAATTGAATTTGGCATGGAATCATGGAAGGGACCGTCTTCTTCAGTGGAATAGAGTTGGTGCAGGACAAAAAATTATGGTGTAATGACATGTTGAGCCATGGATAAAACAGCAATGCAGATAGAAATTGCAGCGGGTGACTCATACATTCAGCTTGTACCAAATACACAAGCCAAGGCCGATGTGCAAGGCCGGCAATGCTCATGGCCGCCAGTCTCTCAGATGTCAAAGGTCTTGCACAGCGCCAAGCCAAGCCAAGCGATTCCAGTCATACGGCCGCTACTGACAATTCCTGCAAAACGCGGAAGTCTTGCCCAAGTTCTTGAGGGTCTGATGAGTGAGCGAAGTAGCAGCATCGGCGAGCCAATGAAGTTTGTGGAGTTTGCTTTGAAAAAGCTGCGCCGTTTGCTGGTGCCTCCCCAAGATCTTGAGACAGGCTGGCTGGGACTCACTCGAACAGTCGTTTTCTGGATTCTTGATGTAGTTGTCATACGCTCCTATTAGATTCCAAAAGAATGGACGGGACAATTCCATGGGATGGACATAGCCACTGAGGAATGCTGGCGCCGTGTGATTTCATGCGACCATTCACACGTTGAACAATTCTGGGCATTTCCGGGCCAAGCAGCGGGAATGAATAATTCCTTCGATAATATGTACATTTAAATACATATATATATATATATATGTCTGTTTGTATGCATGCATGCATGTATGTATGTATGTATGCATGCATGTATGTATGTATGTATGTTTGTATGTACCTATGTATCTATGTACCTATGTATCTTTGTATCTTTGTGTCTTTGTGTCTATGTATCTATGTATCTATCTATGTATGTATGTTTCTTGGTAATGGAATGGAATGGAATGGAATGGAATGGAATGGAATGGAATGGAATGTAGAAAAATGTAATGTAATGTAATGCAACGCAATGCAATGGAATGTAATGTAAAGCAATTCAAATGCAATGCAATGCAATGCAATGTACCTTCATGTAATGTAATGTAATGCAATCTGAGTGTATATAATATACGTATGTAATGTATGTACTGTAGCGTCATGTAACGTAAAATAACGTAATGTAATGTAACGTAACGTAACGTATTGTAATGTAACATAACGTAATGTAATGTAATGTAACATAACGTAATGGAATGTAATGTAACGTAATGTAATGTAGGTAGGTAGTGCCTAAGACTGTTTTTTAACTGACAAAAAACGAGCTTCAACTTGCATCTCTACTTTGTGGCAGTGTTTCAGGCCCTTGAGCAAATTTCCAATATGGCATCGATGCAATCTGTGATCATTTCTCGACTTGAAGCCCGCATCGACCGCCTCGAGCAAGCCGTGGCCACTGATCAAGTAATTTTGATTCCACCACCAAGAGCAAGTTCCACTTGGGACCATCCAGTCTGCGATGCGCAGTCGACGCCGAACAGCCCAGAAATGCCACCATCCGACCCTGCAGCATTTCTGAACCTGGCACTTCTTCAACTGGCATGCGCCTACCAAAACCCCCCGCCAGCATGAAACGCTTTCTTGTTCATCCGCCTACCTCCTGACAGACTAAGCTGATTTTTAACTAGAACTAGGGTTTTCGGTGGTTAAAACTATAGTTGGATTAGGTAACAACCAACCTATTTATCTCGCGGGGCGCCCCCAATACCCCTATCCTACCCCATGATGCTTGTTTCTTATACCATCATCATTGTTGGATGAATCCCTTTTCTGGTTAAGTACTCAGGTTTGTTGGCTAAATAATCATTGTTGTTGCTGAATGAAGTCCACATTTTTGTTGGTTATAGCCCCAATAAAACTATGATTTTAACAGAATTAAGACTCATATGCTTGGAAGTGCTGTTACAGTTTTAAGTGGATACATAACCTCAACTATAATGGTTCCCAACTTCTGGTGGTTTGCAACCATGGGTTTCAGCCATAAAAACAACCTCCGTCCACCCTCAATTAACTAATCACCCCAACGGGCTCGCCCCAACTATTATCAAATAGTTGGGTGATAGTTACCATCTAATTTAGTTGACATATATTTACATATATACAGTATATAGATCGATCGATCGATCGATCGACAGATAGATAGATAGATAGATCGATCGATAGATAGAGATTTAGATATAGATATAGATATAGAGAGAGATACATATATATATATACAGATATATAGTTGAATAAATATATAAATAAATATATATATATAGATACAGATACAGCTTTATATATATATATCCGTAGTCAACAGTAACTTCAGTCCTGCACCCTTGTGGCCACCTCCCACATGAGTTCACCGTTCCGCAGGAAGATCTGTCGCTGATCCACGGACCACCCGGGACGGGCAAGACCACCACAGCCTCGGCGTTGTGTCACGTGGCGCTTCGTTGACCGCGTCCGTAGCAATCAATGGGAATTTCAGGATCCTAAAGTGGAGGTACTGATCCATATGAGCCATATTTTGTCGGGATATTCCCTTACATAGGCCTTATATAGGCCTTATATAGGGTAGGTACCTCCAATTCAGGTTCCTGAAATGGCCATTGAAGCAATGGGAATATCATGGGAATGGATATCTACCAGAGAAATATGGGTTTTACTTGGAGGAGTTGTGAAAGTATCGGGAAATATTTGAAATTGTCTGGAAATAGCATGGACACATATTGGGATTATTGACAAATGTTGGCAAAATATCATGGACAATGGGAATATGAATGGTTTAATACCGGTTCATAAGGGACATAAAAATTGGGATTTTAACCAACAAGAATTGTGAGTTCTTTACAGGTGGATATTTACGCAGCAAGGACTCACGATTTTTCTTGGGGAATATACGTGGAATTAATGCACCTTAACAATGGATCAAACTAACAAAACTCCTTAGGGTGGTGCAATTGACATTTTTTTTACCCACATTAATGATCATCCATAGTTGTTCCTCTAATTGTTAGGCATTTTCCATCATTTGCCCAAAGGGTTTTCCGACCAACTATTTTGTGGAGATATCATTGGGATTCTTGTGATCAACAATATGATTTTGGGGCAGAAAAAACTGTAAGTGGAACCCCCGAATTTCATGGTCCAAAAAAAATCATTTTGTTTTTATACCCTCTTGTAAACTAACATTGCCATTTAAAAAGAACACCGTTTTGAAAAGTAAATCAACTATATATGGTCAACTGTAAATAGACAATATCCATTAATATTCCGTGATTATCCCATTGACAATCCTTATCAAATGGCCTTGAATTGTAGGGGGCCTCATTTTCACACCCACCTTGGATATGAGTCGCAAGGTTGCTATGAGCATATGGGTCTATACTAGACGGCCTTATGGCTAATACAGGCTGGCTAGTAAATTCATGTATATATTTAGATATATACATGTGTATATATATATGTATATATATATATACATGTGTATATATATATACACATATATATGGGGTTTTCCTGGACTAGGGGTATCCCAAATCATCCATTTTAACGCGAGTTTCCATTATAAACCATCCATCTTGGGGTACTCCCATTGTTAGAAAATTCCATATATATATATATATGCATATGTATGTGTATGTATGTGTATGTGTATATATATATATATCCCATATCTCATGTAGCTGGGTGAACTAGTGACTAATCAAACCTGGCTTGAAAGCCAAACCTCCGTAAAACCTCCGTTGATATCTGTTATTTTTTTGTCCTTACCCGGAAAAGTCATCGAAAAGTTGGGGCTTCAGAAGATGATTTCCTTCTGGAAAGTGTAAATGCTGGTTTCTAAAAAGGAGCATTGAAAAATGTCCTGATTGGTCATTATACGGGGTCATACTACATGTAGGTTTCCAATTTAACATAACTATAGTGTATCTAATATATAATAAACAGTTTGGATTTGTTTTTGTCTAATTTATGTCAACGTTGCTGTGTACATTGCACATTTATATAATCTGTTGGCGGACGGGCCAAGAATGTTTTGGGGTCAGTAAAGCGGTGCACCTGTGTTACCAGTATGCCTTGATTCCCCATCGGTGTCCCAGGGCCGGGCCTATCCACACAGTTTCTATTGCTTGGCCATAGAAGCTGTGAACAACATGAAAAAACTTCAAGCCCTCAACACAGTCTATGTGCGTTTGTTGTGGATGACATGTGTGTATGAATTATCACAAACGGTATACATTTTAAAGCAAACAACATGTGCTCATGTGAAAATATTGGGGAACACCAAATGATCGCTTTAGCCATGTTCAGATTGCTCACCAGGTGTCTTGTATGCGCTGTCAAACTTGGATAAGGGTGCTGTGGCTGCTGTGTTGTGACTTGCTGATTTCGACGGGAATTGTTGGCAGGGACGGCCAATGGAACTGAATTTCTACTTGGTGTATGGCCGGTTGGATAAGAAATGCGAAAAAAAACATGGTGTCAACTTTCATAAGTGTGGATGTAACCTCTCATAACTTTGGTTATCCTCTTACAACTGGAACCGCACCCCCAAGTAGGGAGGATACTTGAAGAAGTGACAAGATATGATATCATTGGAATAATGGGCAAGATCCATATCCTGTTGTGTCAAGCAGCAAGCCAAGAACTACAAATATCGTGCAAATATGTTTATTTTGGATTATTCATGTCCAGTCTGATGGTTTCAATGTTGTTTTCAGTAGGGTCGCTAACAGCAAACATATGACCTACATTGTGTGGAAACAGAACCATGCAAGTGTGATCAAATGTGCAAGTACAGACAATCAACCTTCTTCATGTAATTAAATACCGGTTGGTGGTTTGGATCATTTGTTATTTTTCCATATCTTGGGAATTTCATCATCCCAACTGACGAACTCCATCATTTTTCAGAGGGGTGGGTATACCACCAACCAGGTATCATGGGAATATGTCCTGTAACATGGATGATCTTCTTCATATTTTTCAGAGGGGTAGGTATACCACCAACCAGAATATATATATAATCTATATGGATTATTAATCAGTTAACTATAGTCTATAGTTAAGTTATATTTACCATAAACCATAGAATTCGTACAGAATAGATGTACTGCCCAGTCCTTTTCAATGTGCCATAACAAGGTCCTACAGTCAAGGGTCAATGTCGTAGCGATTTCACAGTTTTGCTTTCATACCTTTCGGGGAAGCTTTTGGGGGGGTCGTAGCGATTGTGGCTGTACCTTTGGGATCTGCTATGAAAGTTGAATGGTTTTACGCTTCAAATAGGTCCTCCCTTAGGACGCCCTGAATGATGGGCAGTATGCCGTGAGCAGTGCGACCTCTGCTTGATGATTGGGGAATTATACTACTCTGTATATTTTGGGGATTAGCAGTGCTCGAAGTTTAGCAGTGTTCAAGACCCCTGTTGGTTGATGATTAGTTCGGGGATTGTACTACCCCACATATTGGAGATTACTTCATAATCCAAGAACGGGGAATCCCGATTCTAACCCACCAGGATTAGAATGGAATGATGCTGAAAAAATCCGGCCCGTTCACCATTTTAAGCCGGCAGGCATGTACCCAAGCCACTGTGTTTTACATTGTAAACCTCACTATTTGTTAAACCTATACGTTTTCAAATTTCACCCAGCTACTTTTGAAACCAGAATCCACAATGTTATTTGTCAAACTCCTGGGTTAAATCCCTTAAACACAAGTTCCGAAATCCCGAAATCTCCGCAAGTTGGGGTTCACAGAACTCCAATTTCACTATGGTTTTTGGTACGCAAATAACGAACTAGTTACTGGGGCGAATCTAAACCAACAAACATAACGTTTGGGGGCCCCACATTGTAGAAATCTCCATACTTCTGTGTAACCCCAAGATTTCTCAAAAATCCCTATGAACTCCTGCCTTTCCACCCGTTTTAGTCCGCAGGTATTGCACCCCCAGCAACGACGCCGCGGACGTCGCATGTCTGCGGGTGGCCTCCAGCAGCGCGCAGCATTTCCAGGCGCTGAGCCAAAGGCGAAGGAGGGAAGTCCTGGCTGCAGCTTGGTGATGTTGATATGAGCCATTAAAAATACCCCTGGCTACCCTCTGGTAAATTGTTACATAGACATATAGACCCTGAAAAAATAGCTTAGTTTTAATGGAAACTAATCTCAATATAGCTGGTTGGTGGTTTGGAACATGAATGGATTATGTTTCCATTCAGTTGGGAATTTCATCATCCCAACTGACGAACTCCATCATTTTGCAGAGGGGTAGGCATACCACCAACTAGATCAAAAATACCCTGGCTACCCTCTGGTAATTTGTTTCGTAGCTATTGAAAATTGCCATGTACAGGCTATCCGAATTAAATTATGATGGTTATATCAATGGGAATTTCAGGAACATAAATTGGAGGTACCTACCACATATAAGGCCTATATAAGGCCTGTATAAGGCCTAATTATGATACTGCGGATGGCTGCGAAATCCTGCACCACCTTGGATGGTTGAACCCCCATATATATTAGGATAAACCACCTATTAACTGGTGCAGGATTTCGCAACCATCCACCGTATGAGCCATTAAAAATACCCTGGTTACCCTCTGGTAATTTGTTACATAGCT
>Ga0126342_10018659_pt1 | contig 11868 bp, 15 predicted proteins | sample Cyp1metagenome_FD_92528 | JGI IMG/M metagenome (GOLD analysis project Ga0126342, IMG submission 92528) | Coral microbial communities from Lord Howe Island, Old Settlement Bay, Australia - Cyphastrea 1 metagenome | ecosystem: Host-associated > Invertebrates > Cnidaria > Coral ... | reverse complement strand
TTAGGGTTCGAAGGTCCAAAAATTTGGGTGCGGCATGGACATTAAGGGGGCTTCAAGGGATTTGAAAAGAAAAAATATTTTTAATTTTTTGTGTTAACAATTTTGTTTGGAGAGCTGGTTTGCATAGATTTTTCGGGGCCCGATTTAGATTTACAGTTTGAGTTTAGGGTTTAGGGTTCGAAGGTCCAAAAATTTGGGTGCGGCATGGACATTAAGGGGGCTTCAAGGGATTTGAAAATAAAAAGTACTTTTTAAAACTTTTGCGTTAACAAATTTATTTGGAGAGCTCTCCATTGGTTTTTTGGGGTGTCCCACAAATGATTTGTTCCCGTTGCTGGAAAATCTCTCCGGAAATGGGCTCTTACCTAACCTTCATCTAAGGAGAGCTGGTTAGAAACCCAGTCTCCAAAGGAAAAGGTAAACCTTTCATAGGAGGAAACCATTTTTTTAGCACAATATATATAATTATATAATATTATATATATACCTTAAAAACAGGCTGGCTGTTAAATACCAGCTTTACTCTTTGCTTGGAGAGATGGTTTCAAACCAGCTCTCCGTCCAGCCATTTTGGAGTAAGCCAGCTTCAGGAGAGATTTTGGAGGTCCGGCCAACATGTGGGCTAGGGTTTTCAATTTTCTTTGGAGAGCCGGTCGCAAACCCACTCGCCAAGCAGGAAATCTCGCCAAGCAGGAAATCTCGCCAAGCAGGAAATCTCGCCAAGCAAGAAATCTCGCCAAACAAGAAATCTCGCCAAGCAATTAATTTTTCCTCAGGGGTTCTATGTTTTGAGGATCGAGTTTTCCAGATGGCTTTAATTTCTCCTTTTCCTAGTTGTGGATTAGCCGAACGCTATAAATGGGATGAAACACGATGAATCCAATGTCATGTGGCCACATTGCAGGGTGAGTTGGTCGTGGCACGGTTCTTGCAATGGCCGCCGGAACCTTTGGGTGATGACCAGTCCTTATTTGGCACTTTGTACTTCGGAGATGGAAGTCAAAAGATGTTAGCAGCAATGACTGTCTGGATTGCCTTACTTCTTTGCTGGCGGCACCATGGAAGTGAGGGGCTCCAGGACAAGTTTGCTCAAGCCATGGTGGCCTCCTTTCTCAGCATCCCCAGCATTGTCAAGGCAACTGATGCCAGGGGATCCCAGTTAGAATCGATCATCAACCGCATTGTGTCTCAGAACTTGGCTGCAAAAGTGCAACCGGTATCATCTTTCGCTTGGTCCTCGATCCTGAAGGCTGCGACCGGAGACCGAGTTCACCAGACGACCTTTGAAGATGCCCTGCAAATTTACAACTCCCACCCGCAGGTTTTGGCACACGACCGGTCGGACACTGGCACGGGGTCAATCTCATTGGATGCCAGGAAAAAGCAAGGAGTGAGGCATTGGATGAATTCAACAGGGACTGAAGCGTACGAGGAGGTCCTCAAATCAACCCACGACCTGCCCTTCAATTTAGGTCCTTTTGGTGAAGCATTCAGCTTCACGAAGTCTTGCTTCATTGGATCGACCAGCGGATTGGAGGTTTGCAGTGAGACCGACGCAGTTTCCTTCCCAATGGAAGGTGAGGCCTTCGTAGAAGTTCCTTGACTTGATTCATTCCAGGAAGACATGATCAGTGCATACTTAGTAGCTCTCACTCGGTATCTCTCTCTCTCTCTCTCTTTCTCTTTCCCTTTCTCTTTTCCCTTTCTCTTTTCCCTTTCTCTTTTCCTCTCTCTTTCTCTTTTTCTTTCTCTTTTTGTTTTTCTTTCTTTCACCTCATGTGGTTCTTGATCTGCAGCCTCTGTGAGGTTGACTGGTCTTTGCCCATGACTGCTGCTTCTCAGCACCTGTTCTTCCAGAAAGTTCGGGGCAAGTTTGCAAGGGCCACGGTTGGCATTGGCGCAGCGCAGAAGAAGAAGTACAGGCTCAGTCCAGATGAGCTTACCCGTGTTCGGAATGTCTCGGTTTTCTTCAGCCAAGTATGGTCCTTCCTCTCAGCCCGAATTCCGGAGATCGAGGCCACCCAGCTTCGAAATCTTTTCATTGAAGGCACGTCTGAGGACCAAGATTTCCTGCACCTGTTGGACTCCAGGCCATCCAAGTTTGCCTTGAGTATGCTCAGAAGCCGGACAGAAGAATCCCGCAAGCAAGAAGCTGAGAAACAACAGATGATTCACAGTGAAGTGGCGCAGCAGCGCGAAGCAGTGACACAGGCTCAATGGGCGTGGTTTTGTTCCGCCTTGAAAGCGGATCAGTCTTTGCTTCAAGTGGTCAACCGTGTACCAGCTCAAGTCAAAGCAAAGCTCCATGCCAAAGTTGTCCAAAGGAGGAAAGAGCAAGCAGAGTCTGGCGAGAGAGCGACGAAAGGGTATCAGGAGAACGTTCAGTCGATGTGTGCTTGTTCCCAAGCTCATGTTAACATTGTGGTCTTCATCCTTTTTACATGGGCAAAACAGGGGTAGTCCCTTTGCCAAGATTTTGTCTGCTGACCGCTGCAGGAGGCTTACTTGAGGGTCGTTTCAGTCGCCAAGATGGAATTGATGATGGCAGAGGTTTCAAAGATGAAAGCTCAAGTGGCTGCTTGTTTTTACCATTAGTTTTGTGCTTTCCATTTGGGTACATTTCGCTTTGCCGGCAAACCAACAGTTTCTTGAAATAGAATTGCCGTGCGTTCATTTTTTAAAAAGCATATGACACATATTCTATATAGATATATACCAAGTAAATAACTAATATTTAATATACAGTAATACACATACTAACTACAAACATATTGATGTTCTACACATGTTTTCCCTAAGTTTTTATGCAAACAGTCGGGGCTGCATATGATCCCAACGGCGGTCGCCATGCATTCTGTCAGGCTTCCGACGCAGGAGTCAATGGGGACAATGTGGCCATCCTTGGCATGTGCGATTTCAACGCACCTTATGCAAGAACGAAGGACAATTGTGCTGCCTTGTGCAGAGGAATTTCTGCCCTGAACGAATCCAATCCACAGAAGGCCGCTTGCTTGGTAGTGATGCCGGATTACGCTCGTGAAAGCAGTCCCAGAGGTTTGTGGGACGAAGAACGCCAAGTGATGGAAGAGCTCTTCAGCCTCAACCAATCTTGCGATTGCAGATGGATCGACCTATATGCCAGGGAGTCCAAGAAGGCTGACATGCGTTCCAATTCTCGCAAGTTTGGCTCCGGGAGGATGGTGGTTTCAGCTACTTCTCAGGAAGACAACGTGTGGATGGGAGGTGAGTTGGCCGTTTACGGCCGTGTTGTCGGTCCAAACGAGCTGCAGGATGGTGGTTCTCCGTTGGCAGTGCTGCCGCGAACAGCATCAATTTTGATCCCTGAAAGTGCAAGCCCGGACTTTCGGACCAAAGCAGAGTAGACCAGTTTTAAACTTTCCTTTTGTTGCAAAAAGAGAACTTTTCCCAACAATGGGTGGGGCTGCTTTCTTGTTGGAGTGGCTTGCCACAAGTTCCCTGTGGACCATTAAGGACAATGTCCGCATCTCCGATCGCTTACGACCAAGCAACGAGCAACTATCGGCACAAAAAGGGGCCCAAAGACTTCAAATGATTTTGGAAAGTGCCTTGCGTCATTGCAAGTTTGACGCGGTCCTCGTGGTGAACTTAACTGGATACGTGGAGGAGCTGGCAGTGGCGGCCTCTTGTTGCAGTCTTGTACATGTTGCTTTCAAGGTTTGATTTTTAATGTTTGACAAAGTCGAAATCAATTGCCCTGAAATGTTGCCGGCCCATCTTTTTTCTTGACCATTTGGAGCCTTGTTCAGGTCATGAACTTGCGTCTCAAGCAGACAATGGCAGGAGAAGGAGCTTTTGTCAAGCTGAACAAGTTGTACTACCTGAGTGTCCACACCTTGGACAATGCCGAAAGTGTGCGTTTTGCGAAGAACCGTGTCGGCCGGGAGCTTCTTGATTTGTGGGTTGACAAGAAGATTTCGTTTGGTGGACTGGCCTTTGATGACACTACAGAGAGCCTCACTACTTCCGATCTTCGTCTAGAGTGGAGCAGACAGTTTTGCCGGGTTTGTTGAGGGTTTTAATTCCTTTCTGCGTTCGTTTTTTTCCCGTGAGCATTAGTCAGCTTGTTGTTTTGTTTTGAAGGTCCCGCTTTTCATAGAAAGCTGAACCTGCCTCTGGTCCTCAGGAGAAGCAGGAGATTGAAGGCAGCAAGTATGTAGATGCCCCGGACACTTTGGAGATGAAAGTGCTGGTGAAGTCGGGTCACGACTTCAAGATTCACCCTGACCAAGTTCGCCAATGGACCAATATTGGTGGAGAGGTCACCGCCCAGTTGCTTGTTGTTAGAAGGGGTTGAAGTTGGGGTGGGAAATTGTTGCCTGCTTCCGGTTGATGGTAAATGTGATATCTGGATATTTGGGATTCCTCGGCCACCCATCTCTTTCTTTGCAATTTTCCTAGGTTTGAAAAGCTGCAAAAAGTCCATGAAGATCAGTATCAGAGCCTCTTGAAGAACATCATCCAGCCAGGCCCATCTCCGAGCGTTGACGCCGCGGCTGCGGCGCAGGAAGAGAACAAGGAGGAGGATGGGGGTGCGGTTGTTGCTCCAGAATTCCAGACCTTTGAATCTGTGGCGAAGCTTCAAGAGTCAGAGGAGATCCTCACTCGTTGCGCTTCTGAGGTGACGGGCATCGAGATTGTGAAAACGAAGTCTGGCAAAGTGTTCCTTGTTTCCGAGAAGAAACGGATCCTGCCCAAGCACACATTGCTGGGCGGGTTTGGAACGGGAAAGTGCCTTGGTTGGACGCATGCCTTGCCCATCAGGGATTCCCAACGTATTCCAGATTCAGCTGCGAAGGGGCTCTCAAGAAACCAACACAGGTCACGTGTTCCATGGAGAACAGCCTATTAATCATCAATCATTATTATTAATTAAGTGCACTCCTTGGGCTTGCAGCAACCGTTTGGGGCTTTCATCAATGTTTGCCGTCTAAGGTATCAGCCTTTTGATCCAACTGCAACAGAAGAAGAGTCCAAGTGCGTCAAGCTGTCTTGGACTGAAGGAGACCGAACGGTGATACAGATCGACATGAGCACGCTTCAGCCAGATTCGACAACGTTCGATACAATGTCGGTCTACAAGTACCTGCTTCTTCTTGAGAAGCACAAAAAAGTGACGGCTTATGACCTGTCTTACACGCAGTGTTCCAGAGTGTCCGGTTCTGAAGGTTTCAACATTGCCCCTAAGGATCTGCATGTGTACAAAACCATGCCAGACTTGACCAAGCCGCTGACATGCAAGTCAGTGTTTTGGGATTGTGCTCTGTCCGTGAAGAAGAGCCACGGACTTTTGGATGTTTTCCGTTACCGGTTTGACCGCGTGAATGCGGTCACCAAGGTTCAGAAGCCATACGTTTTCTCAAAGGTAGCGCTTAGCTTGGAAGCTGGTCAGCCGATGGAAGTTGCATGAGTCGCCAGGCAACTCTAGTCTAGCGTGGTACTGCACGGGTGAACCGACTTAATGTTGCAGAAAAAATGTATGGTCCATTTTCCGAGCAACACTTTGTTCTAAATGTTGGTTGTGGCGATGAATGCTCTTTGCGTATAAGCTGCCAGAAACTTGGCCCAGTGTCAGTCCAAGTGCTGTGTCAAGTTATCAAGTCTCATTGGCCCTACCTTGCGCATTTGGTGCGTCAAGTTGGACTGATACAGGCAGAGCATGGCAGGGCAGTATAGCTCCAAAACTAGCCTCTTTGAATCTGCTTCTTTGAGGCTGAAAACAATCATCCAAGTAGCTGGCAGCAGCCGTGTTTTTTTTAAAGCATTCAGCTTGCTGTAATGAGCCTTTACAGCTTTGCGACCCAGTGATTTTCTGTTGAGCCGGCTGTGTAGGTTGAACATTTGGCTTGGAGGACGGGAAAAAATCATGGCCAGCTGATGGCTTCGCAGCCTTCGCTCAAAGATGCCGTACGCAAGGAAGTCAGGAGATTGCTTGACCGAGATGATTTTAACAGCGACTCTGGGGCAGACTTGGCTCTTGATGCTTTTGAGACCGCTGCAGCAGAGAGTCTTCAGGGGAACCGTGAACCTTCCCCAGAATGTCGCAGTGACAAGGCCCCTGCAGAGACTCAGAGGAAACCTCAACTTGATGGTTCCCCTCTATCTGCAGAGTCGATGTTTGGTGAGATCATAGTCTCTGAAACAGGTGCGGCTCCATCAAGCCCAGCCACTGTCAGCCCATTGGTGCCGCAGACCAGGGTGGACCCAGAGGTCCCATTGACCAACAAGGATCTTGACGCCAAGAAGACCACGGTGGAGCCAGAGGTCCCGCTGAGCAACAAGGATCTTGTCGCCAAGAATGGCGGCCATCAGAAACCAGACCAAGATAACAAAGTCGCCAAGGGTGGTCTTGCTAGTAGTGGCAGTATGGAGTTTTATGCCACTGAGTCTGAGGCTGGACATGATGATGAATCAGAGAAGCCACTCCCCCGCAAGGGTATGAAAAGGCCAGCAGCAGCACAACCAGAAAAGACCAACAAGAAACCGGCAGCTTCTTTTCGAGGTCTCAAGCGGCCGGCTGCTGCCGTCAGCCCAGACAAGGAGAAGGAGGCTGCTGAGTCCGAGGCAGGTCTCATGCCACCGGCTGCTGAGGAGGTTACTGCCACCCCAGAAAAAGAGGAGGAAGTTCGTAGTGATGCAGGTCTCAAGCGGCCGGCTGCTGCGCCAGCCAAGAGTGCCAAGGTTTCCACGAAAAAGCAACCAATCAGCTCTTGGCCTTGGACTGATGTGGAGGGACAGCAGCACTGCAAGGAGATTGTTTGCGGAGATTGGGAGGCCCGACGTTCCAAATTCACGTTCTTTTGCTATAAGTATGTAGGTCAGTTTCAAGCCAATTTTGGCAATGTGTCTGGGGCGTCCCTGGTGTAGGTGAAAGAGTATGTCCGGAAAAGTGGCAATCTTCAAGGAGAAGCTTACCGACTGTATCAGTACCAGCCGACAGGCCGGGTGTACAAATCTTTGAGCAGTGCTGAGAAAGCTGGTTTTGTGCCTCCTGATCCAAAAGACGTGGATTGAGGATCGAATCTGAAATTTTCCTTGAGCTCCAGCGATGCGGCAAAAAAATCTTTTGCACAGGGTGAGAATTTCACAACTCACGGCAGATCCACTTTGTGCGGTGCGCAGCTCTCACAAATCCATCGTGTGTCATTTTGGCTATTTTATGACGTGCCAGGTTTTTCATTCCCGTGAAGATGGCAACATCACTGGAACCAGAGCCGGTGCAAAGTGAGTGCAACCTCCGCACCAAAGTTTATTTTATGCGGTGTGTTATGCCTTGTGAGCCTGTGCCCCCAGGGCCTTGGCCCCCCAACAAAGAGTCTCTTGAACCACTTTTAGAAAAAATGGTTTTGCCAGATTCTCTGGTTCTGTGTTATACTAGTTTGAGCATGGGGACGGTTGAAGATGATCACACAGTGGAGCCCGTTGTTTTGATGTATGGGGAACCGACTGCCACTGCCCTTCAGCGTCGTTACGGGATGCTAGGATGCATTTAGGATAATGTGTTTTGACATCTTCACATCACAGTGCTTGGTCAGAGCCAAACATTTGATTTTGTTTGGCGCAAAGGATGATGTTTGAGAATATGCTGGCCTTCGTTGGCAAAGATTTGGCTTTGCAGATTTTTTCACGTACGTCCAGCGACAAAGACTTGCCCGGCCACACATCTGTGGCGTCGATCCATGCGAGCAATTTTTCAGTGGAAGCTGATTCCATTATGATCAAGGTCGACCCAGCTTTGACTGTGCACGACCATTCCCGGCTTGATTACGTTACAGCCAGGACTGGCTGCTTCAACTTGTTTTGGGGGAATTCATTTGCATGCTGCATAATTCTTTGTTGGCCCATGTTGGTCTCCAGGAACGTGGAAGATGGCAGCGCATGCCTTACTGCAAGGGTCAATGTGTGCTACCACAAGTTTAAGCTCCTTCAGCGGTGTGCATTGACGCTTATCTGTGCACTTTGTTCTAGTCTTGGGGTGGGACACGGGTTCTATGATCAGCATTATCTCCAGCTGTGTTGGCCTCCAACAGTTTTTCAGTGCCCTTTCTTCCCGGCTTCTGATGGTTTTCCGATTGCACCTTGCTTTTCTTTCTGGTTACTACTTAAGGAGAAGACAGACAATGAGCAGTGCTTGATGCACCTCCTTGCGCTCGATGGCTTGTAGCAGGGGTAAGTGTCCTTATTGTGGCTGATGACGGCCTTATCGTAGGTGGTGTTGGAGAACGCAGTGTGTGGTCAGGAAGAAAAGTTGCGCAAATCATTCCGCGGTTCAAAGGGTGTTCAGGCTTCACAGCCCTGTTGCTGTTCATCGGATGCCGCGTTGCAGAACGCAGGGTTTTTGCGCCCGTCATTTGGGGGTGGGTCCGAGTTTGTTTTCCAAAGATCCAAATTTCGTTTCTTGATTTTCATTTTGGCATCGTCCAAATTTATTTCTTGATGTGTTTCGGCATCGCATTGTGGAGTCCTTGAGCCCCATACTCTTGATGCTGCACTTTGAAACCCAGACCCTCAACCCTGAAATACAAAGCCTGATATAAAACCTGCAACCCTGAAATTCCAAACCCTGAACGGTTTCTCCCCCTTGGCCCTTAACATTAACGTTTAACTACACATCGTACTAACCTTGAATCTTGCTTGCTGTAAGGTTGAAGTTTTTTGAACAAAAACTAGGTTGAGCCACGTCCGGCTGCTTTGGAATGCCGCGCAAAAGTGCCCAGTACTTCGCATCGACCAGAAAACACAAAACCTCAGGTGCCAAGGCCTAGGTCTCATAAGTTAAAAGCCTAGAGATAGTAACAGTTTAAGGAGCTCAAAAGATTCAAAAGCCAGCTTACTAAGACGAGAATGGTATTATCCATCATGGTAGTATGTAGATGGTCGTGAGCGTAACAAGTGACGACAGTGATGATGGATGAGCCTGAGGTAACTACGGTGTGATGCCAATGATCGTGATGATCGATGATGGATGACGACGGGTGATGAGGAATGATGATGGATGATGGTGGGTGATGATGTATGATGATGGTCGATGATGGACGATGACGATGCTTTTGCTGGGGGTGATGATAATAATGACAATGATGGTCGCATGGATGATGCACAATATTTGATAATGGTGACGATGAGGATGATTTGCTTTTGCTGCTTAGGAAAAAAGTGGGGAGGATGAAAATGCTGATGATACTGATGATGCCGATGATGATGATTGATGATGACGATGATTGAAGATGATGATGATGATGATGAAGGGGATGATGGTCATGGTGATGATGATGATGGTGATGATGATGATGATGATGATGATGATGATGATGATGATGATAAGTAAGCTTATTCGTGTGTATGCAGCAGCTGCTGCCCCTGGACCTACTGATGACCTGCTTCTGCTGCTGTTGCTGCTGATGGTGGTGATAGTGGCTGGTGATGTTGATCATGGCGGTGATCATGTTGATTTTGATGTTGATGCTGCTGATGATGATGATAATGAAGAAGATGAAGGTGTCGATGGTGATGATGATGATAATGATGATCATGATGATGATGATGATGCTGATGATGGCAGCGGTGATGATTTCCACATAACCATTATGGTTTTTGCTGCAGCAGAATGGTTCCTCATCCAAGCTTGGCTTTGTTTTTCTGTTGCAAATTTCATCGGGCGTTTCGCTGTCATTTCGCATTTTGCTTGTGATTTCAGGACATGTGTTTAACAATTTTGTATGCCGCATACTGACAATGGAACGTCGTGTCAGTTAGCTTGTGCTGGCGCAATCTTCTAGCAGACTCTTTATTCAGAAATAATTCTTGGAATCATTTGCTGAAAGCAGGACGGACTGCGTTCAAGTGTCACTGAACGGTTCAATTTGTTCAATGTGGTTGCAACGTCCTTTAGTGGCTTTACTTAGTGCCCCGTTTTGAAACGTTTTGACTTTGCCGAATTTGGCACCGTCGAATTTAGCAATGGCAGCTCCTACCATTGAGACTTGTGACTTTCGGGACGCCACGGTCAGCCGCTGCAGGAGGACGGACGAAGGTGGTTGTAAGATTGAATCGATGGTGCCGACCAAAGAGTGGATGTCCAGTGCCATTCATATGATGAGACTTCCTGATAGCCTGGTTCTTGGGTACAATAGGTTGCTGGCTGTCAGTTTACCAGACTTGGGAGACGTGGTCTTGATGCTTGGAGCTCCAGAAAAGGAAGGGTCGCCACCGAAATCAAGTGCGATCCTTGTCTTTCACAGTTTCACATGTTATTACAGTGAATGGCTTTTAGTAGCTCAAAGTATTGCCATGGGGCATGGCCTTTGTTTTGAGCATGTTGCCGCTGATTTGCTTGTGTCGCTAAGGATCCTGTTTCGCGACTACTTGTACCGCTTCGAACCGGAGGTCAACCAGATGTTTTTGACCAGTGAGAAAGATGATGGCCTACCCGGCACAGGGTCTTGCTGTAAGTTATATGGGGAGGACTTCAACATGGAATGCAGCATGGTGGGTTTCAAGGCAGACCCCAAATTGTCCATCCGAGACCCCAGTTCCTTTGGTGTCCGTGACTTTGCAGTGATTCTTGCCATTCTTGGAAGTTACTTCCAATCTGAGAGAAAGGGTTTGGGAATTTATTTTTGCAAGTTTTGCACTTGGTTGTTCCAAAGCTCCAGCCTGAGGAATCTCCCTGGTGAGCCTCAGGATGAACGTCGATGTGTTCTCGTGGAGGTCTGCGAAGAGAAGTTTCGTTTACTGGCACATTTGGTGAAAACGCGCTTGGACTTAGATAGTAGATAGGTTTGGAAACCTCTTTATGTCTGACCCTCCTTCTTACCTTTTGGGTCGTTATATTTTTTAAGGCATATTCTGGAGCGCACCAAGGCATCAACAGCTTACTGTTTGAAGCCTGCTGAGTTCATGGGCGTGAAGCCGTGATTTTGTTTTGGGATGAATGCCACTTTCAAGTACCAGTGGCGCTGGAGAACATATCGAGACAAGTCGATGCTGCCAAAAAAAACCGTGCCGATTGCATGCCTTTTTTGTTGGTCTGTCTCAGTTCCCATGAGGAGCAGAGCCTAAGGTAGTGTCCAAAGAAGAAATGCAAATTGGGACCCTCAGCCTAAGTCCTAGCCTTTATCCTTAACCCTTAGCCATGTAACCCTTAGCCCTTAACCTCAACCCTTAGCCCTTAACCCTGAGCCCTTTTAATCCTTTACGCGTTGACCCTTAACCCTAGCCCTAGCCTATTATTAAAAAAATGTATTCCATCACATAAGCTTCGGATTGATCCCAAGGCCCATGTCTCTTGAAATGAGTATTGAAGGCTAAGGTCGCTGTCTCACAAATACTCCAATCCCCGTCCTGGACCACTTTTGAATTTGGTTTCGAGCCGCCGAAGAAGCTGAAATAAAAGATGGCTTGACTTGGTGTCATCATTTTTTGAAATCCACCAGTCCATTTTCTGTTTTAAGGCGTGGCGCCTTCAATTCGTTCGAAAGAATATCCGGTTAATTTTCTTATTAGTCAAAACTAAACAATTTCATCTGTTTTGGATATGCGTTTTTCAAGAAATATGTGTTATCATCTTTTTTGTTCTTGTAGAATGTTCCTGTTTGTTTCAAGAATATGTAATCTACAGCTCAAGACATGCATGTAATTAAAGAATGCCAATATCCTGTGACTGTTGGTATACTGAGTATTTTTTTTTTGTCTCCTTGGTTTTCTTGAATGGAAACTTGATAAACGTGTTGGCATCGCTTATATACATTTTTGGGCGGTCTACTTGCTTTTAAATCAATAGATGGGTCGGTATTTATATATACACATATGTCTTCTTCTTCTTCTTCT
>Ga0126342_10018658_pt1 | contig 11869 bp, 12 predicted proteins | sample Cyp1metagenome_FD_92528 | JGI IMG/M metagenome (GOLD analysis project Ga0126342, IMG submission 92528) | Coral microbial communities from Lord Howe Island, Old Settlement Bay, Australia - Cyphastrea 1 metagenome | ecosystem: Host-associated > Invertebrates > Cnidaria > Coral ... | reverse complement strand
TTTCCTATCTTTTCGCGCATCTACCTCTTCTTTCTTCTGATCTTTTCTCTTCTGACTCTTTTCACCTCTGCTTTTCAACTGTCCATATTGTCGGAAGTTTCACTTCTAAACTTCCTTCGATGAAAATATGAATGTGGAAGACCCAGTGCCATGGTAGCATAAACCTTTAATTTATTAGTGGGATTATACCACCCATTTCTGCTGATAAGTGATACCACCAGGAAAGGAAAGCACACCAGGGAAGCACTGGCGATATGGTGCCTATGAACAGTTCAGGCTTCTTGGAGGGAAAGCTCATGGGGGACACTTTACACTTTCCCTAGAGGTATGTAAACCTGTTCAATCTTTCCCCAACTAATCGAAGTTGTTTAGAGGAAATCTAGCCTTCCTGAGGCTTTCCTGCAAGTTCCCTCTAACAAAGTGCATGTCTTATTGATATTGTTGTGGAAACAAACAAAATGGTACCTATGCTAGCCGTAAACAATGATAAGCTTATGTCAATGCAATAAATATATAAACACATGTATGTATATATATATATATATATATGTATATGTGTGTGTGACTATATATGTATACAAGTATATATGTATATAATTAGTTATATATATATGTATATTATTGATTAAATTAAAGCAACCCTCCCAATGACAGCTGGTGACTAAAACCCTTTCTAGAAGTGGTTGTTGCTTGTGGCTGCCCCAGGTTGAATCCCGAAAAGACAACCGTGGCTCCAAGTCAGCCATTAGTTGCGTAGCAGTCCTTGGCCTCATCATATGACACTACCTTCTTCGAAGACAAGTCGCACTTGTTGCCTCGGGAAAATGCTGAAAAATGTGGGAGATGGTCATCACCAAACTGCTCCAGCTATCCACCTGTCAACCTGTCAACCTCCCTCACTGCCCTCTCTCTCTCAGTGTATCTTTCAATCTCCGTCCCATGTGTTTTTTGTCCCCGCAGTGCGGCAGAAGTGACCCACCAAGAGTTTGTTCACGCCATCAGCTGCGTACTTGTCAATCTCCTGTTGGCTGATCAATTTCCCTGTGATTCCCCAGGTGGTCAATGGCCAAAAAAATGGGTTCCGTGGCAAAAACAAAGTAAACAATTTATGATGTTGTTTTAAGTTAAATTATTTAAACAACTGTCATACAATGCATGTTCACAAGTAAGATTTCATATCAAGGATGCTTCATGACTCTTCAATAAAAGGTTACTAAGGTTTGGATATAAAAATCATACTATTGGGCCCAAGTTCAAAGGAGCGGAGAGGCTAGGTCTGCTGGGTCTGGGATACTGCAAGCCCCCGTGACTATGGCTAATGGCATCCGTTTTTCAAGGAGTTTGTGGATCAAACCCAAATCTTAGCATTGGTTAGTTCTATCATCTTACATCTCATTGAATCTGCATATGATATCATCTGGTAATTGATCATTGCCATGGAAAATCACCATGTTTAATATGTAATTCATCTAGAACTTGCCATTTTTCCGTGCACTGGAGGGTGCATAGATCAAGTCATATTGTTGCTTAGATTTGGTTGATTGTACCCTACTACATCCCATATATATATAAACTACCATTGAATCCCTATCAAACCCAGTGAAACGCCATTAAAATCATGTTGTAGATACCGTTAAATCACCATTAAATCACCATCAAAAATCCTCCAGATCCAAATTTTGGTCAGATCTCCCCTCCTGGACCCAATGCTTCACGTTGTTGAAGGACTCCTTATCAGTCACCTCACAGGCAACATCAGCAAAGGCTGAAAATCCTGCGACTTGGAAACGAAAAAACAAAATGAGGAAACCAATACTGGACATTCCTGACATATTGTTTTTCCTGACACATTGTTTCTCCCATATTGTTCCAGCATACTAATTACCTAGATTTCCCCATGTTCAAGCATATGACCTACAGTAGATATATCATGAAATAAATAAATATATATATATATATATTTGTTTTTCTAGATATCCATCATTTCAAACACTGTAGCCATATTCTTCCGCGTCTGGCTAAACATAGCCCAAGCCTGGTCACCGCCTACCACTCGCCAATGCCAGGATCTTGTGGCCACGGATGTTTTCGTCTGTTCAACTACGGACAAATCAAGAGCGGGGTAGCTATCTGAAATGAACTAACATGTACAAATACCTCTCTCAAACATCATTTGCACTATCTTATACGTAATATATATATATGTGTGTGTTGCCAATTTATTCCATTCCGTATGCATTTGTATTTGTATATGTATTTATGCATGGCAACAAGGTTCTGTTGGAAACGCTTTTTTTTTTGTCACGTGTTGTCCATCGGTCATTCCCAGTGGTGACTTCTGGCCATCTGCCGGGCGGCATCATAGACCACAATGATGCCATGAGCGCCGCGGTAGTAGCCTCGGCACAAGGCATGAAGGATCCAATCCCACACCCATAATATGGGCCAACACCCCCAAGAAACACACATACTTGAGACCATAGAAATTGGATGTTTAATAAAACATAATGGGGATGGGACTTTAAATCAAAAAATGCGTGTGTGTGTGTGTTTGGTGGGATCCTTCCTATTCTGTGTTGGATATTTAGTGGGATGGGAGCGACGGATAAGAGTTTGTTTGCAATCAGCACTAAACAATCCCCAGCATTCTTTTGCTACGGGTTATGCAAACCCCTTTCCTCAAAGATAAAAAACAATCACAAATTCCTGGTTGAGTGTTAAGGTCCGTTCAATATTACCCTCTGGTAAACATACAAAAAGCTATTGAAAATTGCTATTATAGCTGGTTTACCCATAAAAATTGTGATTTCCATAGTTTTTTGTATGTTTACCAGAGGGTATTAATTTAATTTATCAACCATTTAACCATGATTAACCATAATTGGACCACCATTAGCCATAGTTAGTCATACATAACACCATTATTTCTATTTTTAATACCCCTTCTGGGCCGCTGGCTGCTGGTGATGGTTCGAAAGCGCTCCTGCCCGGCTGTGTCCCAAATCCTCAGGCGTCCGCGTGAAACTTGGGCTGGTTATGGGGAAAATCGTGGTTTAATGGAGCTATACCCTCTGGTTATGACTAACATAGCCATGGAAAATCCCTTAGAAATGGAGGTTTATAGCTGGGAAAATCATCTATTTCTATGGGCAATTTTCCATGGCTATGTTAAATAACCAGAGGTATAACTGGGAGAATAATGGGGGTATACTGGAAGTATAGTAGGATAATTACTCATTGATTTGACCAAGAATGATGGTATAATGGGGGTATAATGGTATATAGTGCGGATATACCAGAATATTTATCATGTTGGGGCACCCCAAATTGTGATGTTTTTGATGCCTCTCCACTGAACAGAACGAGAAAAATTGCTGTAGTAGAGTTCTAACAAAAATGATTCATAGTCATACCACATAATTCCCATAACATCAGTGATACTGCTTGATACAGTGAAGGGTTGATAACTAATTATGCACATACATATGGGAAGTTTTCTAAACATCAGCTCACAAACACAAACTTGGTTTTTCTTGCGATGAATTTTAATTTCCCCAGGGTGACAGGCATCCATGACAGGATCGGCCATTGAGAAACTGCGGCCGTGAAAGCCATCTGTCATTTGGACCGATTTCGATTCTAAGTCTGATGGTAGTTGTATCCCCCGTCTGCTACTACTAGCCAGCCAACCCTTCATAATTGGGTTTTCATTATGAATCTCACACTCATTTCCAAAAACACGCCGACACCCCATCATCGCCCCTCTATCTTCTCCTGCGAAACTTTGTCAACGGTCGACCCCGGAGCACCCAGGAGGGAAGACATGGAGATGTTTATAGGCAAATGGCACCCATTAAATGGCACGGCAGGGGCACCTGCCACTCGATGATTGGAGATCGGAGAGAATATGACCAGAAAAAGAGCAAGCATCTTGACCTCCAAACGCAAAAATTACATATATGTGATATCGTGTCAGTTCTGGCATCACTGAGTAAAGTAAAGCACTAGCTTCCTTCAGCTTGGGCTTTGTCGATGTCAATCAACTCCAGCCTCACTCAGCAATCGCGCCACTTCGGCATGGCCCTTCTGAGCTGCGATGCACAACGGTGTTGCTTCAGCATTTTCTGCTAGGGCTACTTTGATGTCAGCCCCAGCCTCGAGCAGCAAGCGCACAACTTCGGCCTGACCTTCCTGGGCCGCAAGGTACAACGGCGTAGCTCCAAGTGCTTTTGTGGCTTTGTTGATATCAGCCTCAGCCTCAAGAAGCAAGTCAACGATGTCGACATGGCCCAAAAAGGCTGCATAGTGCAGCAACGATAGGCTAAGTGAATTTCCATCATCGGTGACATTGGGATCTCGCGGGGCCTGAAGCAACTCCTCAAGCTCGATCGAGTTGTTTACCCCGGCCATGCTGATCATCATCTGATTTGCTTCAGAATCCTGGGGCAAGTGTTCCAAGACCACCAATTGAACCGTCGTTTGTTCCGAGGTAAAAACCTCGTCATCCTGAATTTCGTGAGACCAATCTGCAGACCACAACCTCTGCCGAAATCTGGAGAAGCCAAGGCGGATTGCTAACCTGTCTTGTATCTCTCGTGCAGACTTCCCTTCATAGTCATCCACCACAGACAGTGCCTCATCTGACACTGCTGAGTGGATGGAGCACATTGGCAGCACAAATTTGGAACACTTGAGGGTCCTTACGTTTCTGAAGGGCAACTTGAGCCAGTCATTGATTTGTAGGGCTGGTGGGTAGAGTGGAGTTCTGGTCGTCAGAGGTGTTTGGATTTTCCAATGATTCTGGCAAAAAAAAACAAACGAAACAGCTTAAAGTCCCAAATCATGTAAATTTCTGACCAAACAGCGTATCTTCTGTGGTTGTTTTCAATGCGGTTTAGATTTTGGTATGCTACAGGATGCTACAGGTCTGCCCATCCATGCGTTAAAGCGTGTAAAATTGTATAAAGATCAACAGAAAAGTGTGAAGCATGTAAGAATGGAAACTGACCCAGAAGAAATCCAGCGAAACAGGTGAAACGGATGTGTTTTTTTTGGGGCTGAGACAACAGAAATGTTTATTTAGCAACCTTCTCTTTCACTTCAGCCTAGGTTCCTGAAGGAAATTTCATCGAAAAAACAGCAGGCTGCTGGTATTCCAGATATTCAACCGGTACAATCCATGCTTTGTGTTAACATGTTTCAACCACCCCAGTGATGCTGAAAACTCGGAACATGTGGTGACTTTGCCCAGCTGCTGCAGCTTGATGGTCTTGGACTCCTGGCTGTGACCCTCCGATTGATGGCTGTGGTGCCCGGAGGCCGTGTCTGTCATCCAATTTGGGTTTAATGTGGGGTCTACATGGGTGTATCTGATACCTGTTTACACCTGAGGGATGATTTGACCCCCTAACGATCCCTAAAGGAACGGATGGCTACTTGGAAGTTTACCACATGAATTCCTTCCCTAAATTTTGATGAACTCGATGGGGTCGGTCTTCATTTCGGATCCCTCCAAGGGAGGATATTCGATTGAGAAAAGGGGATGATATGGGATGAGGGGATGAGATGATTGTGTTGATAATGATGACCACGATGGTGGGTGAGAATGACCATCTCGAAAAAACGCATCATGTTTATCTAACATTATCTAACCAGATTGAAGGCCAGTTGGGATGATTTCCCCTAATGGTCTATGGTGATTTCCCCTGGCTGTCGCTAAAAGATCTCCAAACCAGGCTGTGTAACAAAATCACTCCTGCTCCAGCGTGCGGATCTTGAAGTCCACACCGATGGTGCTGATGTAGCTCTCCTCAGAAAGCTAAAGTCATCTTCCCCAAGACAGGGGCTGAACCACATAGCTGGTTATGGCCTTCTTTTAAAGGCATCCAGCGTCAAACAAATATCAAAATCATGTGTTAGTTTTGATGATCTGATGATCGTCACCGAAAAGGATCCTTAAAATAGCAATTGAAAACAACTAGTCTCCGGCAAATTGATCTAGAAAAATATAGGAAAACCATATAACATGTCCGTATTTAAGTAAGTTTAACTACTGGAGAGTATTTGAGACCATCACCCATCATGTCAGTTTCAAACAGAGTTCGCAGGCGCGATCAGGATCACGACGACTTTGAAGATCAATTGAATGCTTGGGATTATCTTCAAGCGCAGGGAAGGTAAATCAAACCGATATGAACAGTATGTGAAAAATCACGGTATATAGAGTTCATCAAAACGAACTGGTTTCCACAACATCATGAGACATCCAGGTGTTGAAATATTCCAATCCCTTTAGCCGACCCTCATTGGATAGCCGACCCTCACAGCCCTTAGGCCTTAGATCATTCCCGAACGAGTTGGCCCATCGGCTTCTGGACCGGATCACAAACGTCATTTTGGTTGCATCTTCAAAATGGTAACAATCCCCGTGGTTTAAACACCTTTTTTCATGAAGGTCACTATATAAGTCAGGGATCTGGATGAATTGCAGTAAGAGCAGTATGCATATATTGTGAATGTAAATGATATGTATGATATATAAATATATATACATATATATATATAATTATATATGTTAAATAAACAACACTGAATGCGTTCAAAATGATTCATATCTTAAAACAACATACCGTATATTGTTTGAAAAATATATTCATCAACCTGAAAGGTTCGGCCACAGGCTGCGATAATTGTCCCAATCCAACTCCCATCATTCCACAGGAATTCACGAGCCTCACAGGCCACCAAGATTCAGTGTAGGTGTCGTCCGCGAAACGGAGCAGCAAACACGACTTCCCAACACCTGCGGTTGCGGTCCACATGGGGGATTTTGCCGAGCACAAAAGGGATTTGAGTGTACTATCAACAAACTGATTTACCCCAGGAAAAATAATGATATAATGGGATTTAACTATCAACCAAGTGATTGACTCGTTCATTGGCTAATCGAAATTTGACCCACAAACATGAAGATAAAAAAATATATATCATGACTGAAAACTGCTATAGAACCCATATCACCCCCTGAAATGCTGTTCCTAGATCAGTTTTTGGGATTCCATGGATTCGTCGACAGTTTCTTGATGGTTATCCCATGTTACCCCTACCTCTCACTCATCGCGTGAGGATCATCCCAAACTGCACTGACACTAATCCCTTTCCCCCCATGTAACCCACATATTTCATTTGGAATACCTCCATATGTTTGCCCCCAATCCATAAATAGATCTAGTACTGACTACTGAGCAATGGCTTTAAGATGTTTTTCAGGCTGTGAGTTTAATATTCTGTGGAAAGGATTACTCGGATGTTTCCCCAGGTTTGCTGATTCGTAACTGGCTGCACACCCATCGTGTAGAACTGGCTCGGGTGCCCTGCCACACCTGCATGCTATCTGTGCATACACACACATATCCATATGTATATATATATATACACATTGTTTAGTCAGGGTGAGTGCAGGGCCCACTGGCAATTCAACATGGCAATGCAAAATCACCAATTTCATCCAAATTGATTTTGAAATATTGTGAGCATAATCCACACATTGCACATTTTCCGTTGCCATGCTTAACAGTCTGCGTGACTGCAAACACTGCCACGACAACAACTAGGCATAGTACTAAATGACAACCCTTTTAGGTGATGCACTTTGAAACCTGGAGAAAAACACAAAACTCCAGCCCAACCAATCCTTTTCCACGGCGTTTAATCCTTTTTGTGCCTGAGTCTCCAATCAAAAGCAGCTTGAACAGGTAGTCCTGAGCATCATTGAGACCCTCCGCCGCCAAAAAAAGAAATTAGCTAAACCCAATGGATTGAAGGGAAAACCTACAGGAAAAATTAGGAAAGCGTTGGTTATCCCCAGATACTTTGGGGGCGCATATTTTCCAAATGTTCATGGTCCAGGCACAAGGTTTGGTCCCGGCATAGTCATTCCTGTCCCACAAAAAGGAAAACAACATGCGATGAACAATATGGTTTGAATGGTGAATAGGTTTTCATCCAACTCCCAAATAAAATAACTTAGTCAGACATTGGATAAACAATAATTAACATAATCAATGGTATCTGGGTTTAACAATAATCATGTTTTTCTGAAAAAAAACATGCATTCCATTTTCTCTCTCTCTCTCTCTATCTCTCTCTCTCTCTCTTGTTTTCCGTGATATCCATTGATTCATGGCGGGTCACCTTGGCCAAGCAATTTCACATTGAGGAAGCAATACTTTTTGAGCCATGCCCAACTTCAGGTGATATCGATATTATGCATATATATAATATCATTTGATATCTACTATAATAGTTATATAAATATAGTTAATCTAGTTATATCGTGTTACATCTAGTTACTATACAAGTGAAAATGATGGGACATACATGTAAATACACGGACACCTTCCCGCCACGAAGTTCTATGGCAAGAGACATACTCTGGAGTGGCCATGGCAATCGGAAAACGATGGGCGGTTGCCTTTGTGCGGTCCTGTCAAAGCTGTTGCCGCAGGGTTGTTTGAGACGGTTGATCTGTTTTGAACGTCTGCTGGCTGCTTGAGCTACTCAAATCATTATTCGGTGCCAGGAATTGGACGCCTGAAATAGAATAAAAAAAACATGGTTGAAAACCCACCAAACAAACATGCAAAATTTGCCGTCTTTATTGATCAGCGAGTGTTGTACTCAAAAAAGGAATCGCAAAATTCAACTGATTCAACCATCAGAATGTGGTGGACATGAATCTGGTATGATTCATTTGTTACCCTCTCCCAGTCAAACGTGGCAATGGACAATCACACAAAAAACAAAAATCTAAATGGAAGAACAATAATTATATATAACAGATGATTTTCATGGATTTTCCAGCCATGTATTACCGTATCGGGCATCGATCCGTAGCGCTCTCCGTGTGGATTTCAGCCACTGAGTCAGTCGGCCTCTCGGCTTAGTTCATATCATACATGGACGAAGATGCCTCGATTTAGGCCAACTGAACATTACTGAAAATGCCATTGTTTGGCCATTTTGGGTTGCATGTCGTCCATTTAATGGTGGCAAAACCCATGGTTGCATGGCCCTTCCCTTGCATCACCGCCCTGGTCGTCCTTGAACTCGAGAACTGCGTAGGATGCTTCGAGCCAAAAACCAACGATGTCAGCAGGGTAAGCTCCTTTATTTGATCCACCATGTGGCCCAGAGCGGCCAGAATTGGGCCAATTCGGACCCATTGACATGATTGGTTGAATGTTGCACATTTCCAAAAAATTCGCCTCCAATAATCAAACGTGGCAATGAAAAATCCCGTGTGTATAAATGATGTTTCCATGAGAACCTCCATTTTGATCGGGGAATCACTGCTACGGTTTTTTTGCTCAAAATGATGATAAACGCCAAACGGCACATCACGCTTCCCATTTGCCAGAATCGCTTATATCAACCCAGGCTTTTATAATAACCCCCCGGAATTGTGTACTCGCTGAAATTTCATCTTCATGGACCCTCAGCACTTTTTTAAGGGTTACCATCCAAATGATTCAAGCGGGACTTTCTAACATGCGACTGACATAAGCTCATCTGGCCGCATGGAGCATTTCCAATCCCACGACTGCTATAATGATCTATAATGCAACACGGGACTTGCCCAATTGCCCAAAACACTAAATCACCGCTATAACCATCCAAGTTGATGTAGCAATGATTATCAATTTTCCGGTAGCTACAGTCTTTTATGGCTGAACTGGTCACCATGTTAAAACCCATACTTTTTGGATCAATCCTCGGCTTCCACACGCCAAGTTCCACGCACTCAACCCCTGCAAGTTCTGCAGGGAGGGGTTGGCACCTGGGCGCTTTGACAGGGAGACAGAGACAAATAAGACAAGGGTATATATGAAGATGTATATGTATATATGTGTGGGAGAGAGAGAAAGATAGAAAAAAAAACTTATTAACTGGGGATTAACCTAACGGAAAAATCATGCATTAACATGATTAACTGAGGTGTGTGAGATGTATGGGTAAATCATATCTTGGATATGCGCGGCTGTCAAAACTCGTTGTATATGAAAACGGACATCAACATAATTTGGAAAGGCCCGATCGCTAACCACATTTGCGGAGCAATTTTACCGTCATGGTGCAGTATTGATTTACAGGGGGCATCGGTAAGGGTAACTGCGGCTCAAGTAGATGTGATTCATTGTCAACCACAGGGAATTAACACACAGTATCAAACAATATTAAACTTGGTGGTTTTCGCCCCTCTGGAAAGATTATTGTAGCCATTGGGGATCACACATATTCTTTAGCAAAATGTCAAACCACCAACCACTTAAGATGAAGGTGCCCTGCAATGATCCAAAATCAACAATTTCAGTATTGAAACCTATGGCTTTGGGATCCTTCAATTCCAGAAACCCACAAGTAGATAGATATAATATAGATATAAATGATATGAGCTTTGGAAAAGAGAAACACGCGGCAAAAAAAAATCCAACCAACCATTTCATGGGGATATATATACTTATATATACAATAACCGAAGGAAGTTTAGAAGCCAAACTTCAGACAATATAGAAAGATGGAAAAGCAGAGGTGGGAGGAGTCAGAGAAGAGAAGATAAGAAGAAAGAAGATTAGAGAAAAGAAAGAGTCAGAAGAAAGAAGATGCAGGTGCGCGAAAAGGTAGAAAAGTCACGAAGCACAGTGTTTTTTCAATGTTTTGTGGGTCCGCATGGTCGAAAAGTAGGCTCGCTAAAGCAGCGGGTGCGGAGCCATTTGGTCAGATGAGAGATGAAAAATTGTGCGCCGTTGTGGCGCGAAGCACATTTCCAAATCAAAATGCTAAAAGCACCTGAACTTGCGGTCTCGGAGCACTTTTTGAAGTTCAGATGTCGAAAAAGTGCACTCCATTGTGGCGCGAACCAAGTTTCCAAGCCAAGATGTACAAAACACAACGCGTTCGTACGACTTTTGGACGTTCACGACACGACACGACACGACAACGGCAACAACAACGACGACGACGACGACGACGACAACGACAACAACAACAACAACAACTACTACTACTACTACTCCTACTACTACTACTACTACTGCTACTACTACTACTACCAATACTACTACTACCACCACAGCTACAGCTACAACTACAACTTCAACTACCACTACACTACACTACCCTACACTACACTACATTCCGCTACACTACGCAACACCACAAGTACAAGTACAACTACAACTACAACAACAACAACTACTACAATTACACTACACTACACTAACTATACTACAGTAAACTACCCCACACCACCCGACACCCTACTGCACTACAACTTCTACAACTACATATGCAAATTGACTAGGCTACATTGCACTACACCAATCACACTACACTACACTACACTACGTTACACTACACTACACTACACGAATTAACTATAAACTACACTACACTACTACTACAGCTACAACTACACTACTTTACACTACGCCACGCTAGACTACACCACAGTATACTACAATATACGGCAATAAAGTGCACAACACAACTGTACACTACACTCCACTACATTTTAGTATATACTACAATAATTACACCACACAACGCAACTACAACTGCAACTACACTACACCAATTACACTACAACGCCACTACACTACACTACAACTACAACTGCACTACACCACACCACATCCAGCAGTTGTGGGTGACGTGACCACTGCAACCACTGCAACCACTCCAAAACACACAACTCCAACCACCTTTCGGTCCATCAGTGGATTCGCTCTGCCATCCATGCATCACAACAACTCATCTCTCCTATAGTGTCCTATCTTTGAAACTTCCGCCACCGCCTTGTGCGGTACTA